>OGZI01000024.1_pt1 | contig 178402 bp, 145 predicted proteins | sample 1576711 | NCBI WGS metagenome assembly OGZI01 (sample SAMEA3541482, study PRJEB24748) | human gut metagenome | biome: human gut; feature: human-associated habitat; material: faeces | place: China | collected 2012
GCAGCTCCCGTGGGAAATTCGGATATCTGTCTGAACGGAAAAAGGCTCACAGCCGCTGACCTCTTCTCTCTGACCGGAAACAGTATCTTATAAAACACGATCATAGCTTTTGGTTTGTTTGGTTTGATTGATTTCATGTATGCAATCTGTTTATTATTTTAGGCATGTTGGTGGGAAATGTCAAGGGATTTCTTTCCTTGATATTTTCATTGATATTTTCATCTTGGTATTTTCAAATTATAAGAAATTTTACTTACTGCAAGCATTTTGCAAGCACAAAGCCCAGAAACCTCTAAAAAAGCAGATGTTTCAGTTTGAAAACTTCCGTGTAAGGAAGCTCACTGCAATCAATGCCCTAAATTTTTATATTACCCTGTGCATGGCATTTCTGGCACATATATCCATGAAATCAGAAACGCATGCCCTGAAGGTTGCAATCATACAGAAAGCAGACCCTATAAAAGAAAAAATCCATTTCAGCTATTATCGGCTGGCTAAAGGTATCTCAGGCATACTGTCGTATATAAAAGAAGGGATCAGGCTATGGTTTCGGACAAAACGTCCGATATACCGTCAACTTTGCCTTAAGCCGGTCGCTTAAATAGATAAAAGAATAACTCTCCCAAGTAGTGAAAGGAATCATCCATTTATTATTTATCTCCTTCTTCTATCATATAGAATAATTATAATTCAAACATTTAGAATTGTTATTATATTTGTGGTGTATGTCAACAACTTTTTTTCTTTTTAATTCTACCAGCAGACAGCATCTCTTTTTATGCAAGGTTATCATTTTATCAACTGTATAAGCACGCAAAAAAGCACCAGCCAACTAAGTGACTGATGCTTCTCACATCTGATATCCTTTATTTTTTATAAACTGTATTCCCTTTTGCAATCACTTCAACAAGCTGAAGTTCCTGGTCGAGAATACAAAGATCCGCATCATAGCCTTCTTCAACCTTACCTTTTCCCTTAAGACAAAGAATATCTGCTGGATTCGATGTAATTGTAGAAATTGCTATTTCTAAAGGAATTTCTGTTTTAAATACACATTCCTTTACTTCCTTCAGAAGGCAGCTGGACTGTCCAACGCCCATTCCAAGGAATTTTCCATCACTACTGTACATCGGAAGGCTTCCCTGCCCGTCAGAAGAAATTGTTATGCGGTCAGGATTTACTCCTGCATCTAACATCCGTTTGATACCATTACATACACGTACCTCATCACAGATAGTTTCCCAATAGTCAATATCTTCATTTCCAGTAAAGTCTACTGCTCCGCCTTTCAGTGCATACTCAATCGACTTGCCAAAAAGCATCTCATTTCGATTGATATGTGTTGGCAGTATTTGAGTTGCCGGTATCTCTGTCTCATCGACTACTCGTTCAATCAGATCTAAGCATCTCGGACTATCGCCCAGATGAACATTTACAATGCCAGCTTTCCCGGAAAGAACACCACCAAGCCTTGTATCCGCAATGACACGTGCAAATTCCTCGAAAGTCGGCTGTGAAGAACGATGATCAGAGATCGCGATTTCTCCCGTTCCAATGATTTCCTGAATCATCATAATATCTTTCACAATACTGTCAGTCAACGTGCGGACCGGAATCTGATAACTTCCGGTATAACAGTATGCAGACATTCCCTGCTCATTCAATCCTTTTGTCTTTGCAACCAGTGCACACATATCACGACCGATTCCATCTGTTCCAAGGCAGCCAACAACGGTTGTCACTCCAAACTTCGTAAGTCCTTCCATGGTTGCTTCCGGAGTACGATTGGCGAATCCGCCTTCGCCACCGCCTCCGAGTACATGAACATGACTATCAATGAATCCCGGAGTTAAAAGTAGCCCTTCTCCATTGATCCTTTCTGCCTCAGAAAGAAATCCGTCTGCGGATATAGAACCCGCATCTTTAATCTTAACAATCTTATCATTGATTATAAGTACATCTTTTTTCCCCAGATGCTGTGGAGCATAAACATCAATATTCTGAATTAATTTCATCACAAATCACTCCCACTGAGACAAATTTGCTATTACTCGCCACCAAAAGAGGTGGGAGTCTTCTCGACTGAGATAAAATACATATTTTAGAATCCAATTCCAACTGCAACAAGAACTGTAATGATTGCACCAATCATTAAGACACCAAGGAATTTCCACATGAATTTAATCCAGTTAGACCACTCAATCTTTGCAATTGCAAGAGATCCAATCAAGCATCCGGATGTAGGAACAATCAGGTTTGTAAATGCATCACCAAGCTGGAATGCAACTACAGCTGTCTGACGCGAAACACCTAACAGGTCTGACAGCGGAGCCATGATCGGCATTGTGATGGCAGCCTGTCCTGTTCCAGATACAACGAAGAAGTTAAATACGGACTGGAACAGATACATAAGTACGGCTGCAACTGCTCCGGAAACTCCAGACAATGCATTTGAAATATTATACATAATTGTATTAATAACTGTAGGTGTTGTCGGATCAGAACCACCAAGAACCTGCATGATTCCCTGTGCCATAGCAACGACAAGGGCAGCACCGATCAGGTCTTTTGCTCCATCTTTGAAAGATGTTGCAATATCATTCAGTTTCATATCATTCAGTTTAAAGATAACTCCAAACACACCGGAAACAATTCCCATAATAAAGAACTGTGTTGCAATCTCCGGCATGTAGTATCCCTGAGTCATAACTCCCCAAACTACCCATACTACTGTAACAGCCAGTGTCAGAAGGACTAAAATGTGTCCAAGACCAAATGAATGTCCTTCGTCAATTCCTGTTGTTTCATTCTGCTCACGGAAATATGAATCCGTCTTATATGCGATTGAGATTGTCGGATTCTTTTTAATCTTTGATGCATAGAACATAGTCATTCCACAGCCGAGTGCTGTAAATACGACCCACATTACCATACGGAATCCTGCACCGGAGAATACGTCAATACCTGCAATACCCTGTGCAATGCCTACAGAGAACGGATTCATCCAAGATGAACCGAAACCAATCTGTGTGGCAACATAAGTAACAAGAACTGCGATAACTGAATCATATCCAACTGCTACAAACAACGGACAAAGAATCATAGTAAACGGAAGCGCTTCTTCTCCCATTCCGAAAACTGCTCCACCAAGAGAAAACAGTACGAAAAGTATCGGAATCAGTAGTTTTTCTGCTCCCTTGGCCTTACGGATCAATCCGATCAATCCAGATTCAATCGCACCTGTACGGATCATGATACCAAATGCACCACCTACTACCATAAGGAATGCGATAATCTCGATTGCAGAACTATTTACGATTCCGTTATACATATAGTTGAAGAATCCTGTTCCACCATCTCCGCTAAAGAGTGCTACTCCTTCTGTTACTACATTTCCTGCATCATCTGTCAGATACTGGAAACTTCCGTCCTTGATTACTGTACGGGTTTTCTCAACACCATTGATCATATATGAAATATCCTGTGTTTCATAAAATCCCTTTGGTACAAGGAATGTCAGAAGTGCTGCGATAACAACTACTAAAAAGATGATAATGTAAGTATCAGGCACTTGGAATCCCTTGTTAAAGGACTTTAGCCCTTTTTCTTCTTTTTTGCTCATTTTTGAGTCTTCCTCCCATTTTTTGATATACCATATTAGTGTACCATAGAATGCGTAAAATCCAAGTGAAAATTTACATATTTTATGTCATTCTTCTGTATTTTTATACATCAAAAAATGGAATTAGCTCTGGTAATGCAAATCATGACCACTGGCTTAGCCAGTGATTAGACTGCGCCTTCCGGAACCTGCGGAAAGGCCAGATCCTCAATCGTGCCATACTGAAGAGCCGCATTTCTCTCATCCTCTGCCCAAAGTTTGCTTGGATGATTGGAAAAATTGATAAACATAGTAACATCCCCCTCATTTTTATCTCTATCTTATCTTAAATCCCCGTTCTTCTTCACAGGGAATCTCTGTGATCTCCATATCCGCCACGTTGATCCATCTCTGTTGCTGAATCCGATCTAACATTTCCCGAATGGAAGCTTCGCTTCCCTGCACTTCCATCTCCACTCTTCCGTCCCACAGGTTCTCCACCCAGCCGGCCAGGCCAAGGGACTGGGCGATATAAAAGGAGCGGTAGCGGAAGCCGACGCCCTGGACATCACCTGAAAAAAAGATGTGTTTTCGTACCATAATTTACATCTCCTCCGGATACTGAAATCCCCATTCTTTTCTGAATTCCGTCATCATATCCATCACATCTTTTGTATAGTTCAGATGCATGCATTCTGCGTCCCCACGGATGGCTTTCTCCATATCCGCCAGCTCATAGGCCAACGCATCTGCATGCTCACCGGTCTGAATCACTTCCATTTCTCCGGAATCTGTATAGGTGATTTTCGCTTCCCAGCCTCTCGGATATTCCATGATTTCTATATATCCCTTTTCACAGGATACCATGCCTCTTTTCGGCTGCTTGGAATGCAATGACAGCATGACAGATGCCATCTGGTCTTCCTGATTCATCAGCAGCAATCCTGCCTGTTCATCCACTCCTGTAGGTGCCGGTTTTACCTGGGATAAAAGCTGATCCGGCTTGGAATCCATAAACCAACGGATAAAGGAAAGCGCGTACACCCCGATATCCAGCATGGCACCTCCTGCCAGGTTTTTATTAAAAAAGCGGTTGTTCATATCATATTCTTTGAAGCTTCCAAAATTCATAGTGATCAGATTCACCTTTCCAAGTTTCCCTGACTCAAGAATCTCTTTAAGTTTTTTATAAATCGGCATATGATAAATCGTCATGGCCTCACCTATGACAACACCCTTTTTATCCGCCAGAGCAATTGCCTCATCCAGTTCCCGGCTGTTTAAGGTGATAGATTTTTCGACCAGAATGTGCTTTCCATTCTCAATTGCCCTGCGCATAAAATTAATATGGGTATTATGGGGAGTTGTGATATAGATTACATCAATATCCGGGTCTGTAAACATGTCATTATAATTATCATATACCTTTTTTATCCCATATTTTTCTGCAAATTCAACCGCTTTCTCATGGGTTCTGTTACCCACCGCATCGATGTTTCGCCCGTTTTTCTTTAAGGCCACGGTCATTTCATTTGCAATCACTCCGGTTCCAAGAACTGCCCATCTGATGTTCTGCATGTATCTCTTACCTTTCTTTATCCAACTAGCACTCCACCGCTACCTTAATCACTCCATCTTTCTTGTTCTCAAAAAGCTCGTATGCATCTTCGATCCGGCTAAGCGGATAGGTATGGGTAATAAGCGGTTCCGTATCGATCTTGCCCTCTGCAATGAGGCGAAGCGTCTCCTCACAGTCGCATCCATCTACACCGCCGGTTTTAAAGGTAAGATTCTTGCCATACATATCCGGAAGCGGCAGCGTCTGGGCTTCGTCATAAAGCGCTACCACTGTGACGATTGCATTAGGCCTTGCACATTCCCAGGCTAACCGGAAAGTAGAGGGAGCTCCTGCCACCTCAAGGACTACATCGGCTCCGCCATGATCACTGTTTTTCTGAACATATTCCAGACATTCCTCCGGTGAAACGGTGTATACATCCGGATAATGCTCCTTTATAAAGCGGATACGGTTTTCATCTTTCTCGCAGACAATGATTCGTTTCGGTTTCTTTAACATTACGCATAGAAGGGTACAAATACCCGTCGGACCGGCACCGATGATCAGAACTGTATCTTTCTCCGTGATCTCAGAGATTCTCGACGCCCAATAACCGGTCGCCAGCACATCTCCCACAAACAGTGCCTGCCGGTCTGTCACTCCATCCGGAATCTTATTTAATCCCTGATCTGCAAATGGAACCCGCACATATTCGGCCTGTCCGCCATCGATACGGCATCCCAGGGCCCAGCCGCCATTCTCGTCCGTACAGTTATTTACATATCCATTTTTACAGAAAAAGCATTCACCGCAGAAGGTCTCTACGTTTACAGTGACCCTGTCCCCCGGCTTCACATGGGTCACCGCTGCCCCAACTTCTTTCACAATTCCTACCATCTCATGGCCGACTGTAATTCCAGGGACCGCCCGCGGCACACTTCCGTGTTTGATATGCAGATCACTGGAACAGATGCTGGCCAGTGTTACCTTTACAATCGCATCCCGTTCGTGCATAAGCACCGGTTTTGGTTTTTCCACTAATTCAAACTTTCCCTTAGAAATATATGTATATGCCTGCATTGCTTAACCCCCTTCTTTCTATTATTCATATTGAATCCTATTATAGGCGAAACCTGGGGTTATTAGCAAGATTTGCCGTAAAAAACATGCTTCTGCTTCATTGAAACATTCCGCGTACATGATGGCTAGTTCCAACTGCTGGCAGGCTCCGGTATCATATGTCATTTTTTCAGAAGAACGTCCAAAGCGAGTTGCCTGCGCAAGGTTCCATTTTTCAAGGAGCACCTGCATCTGCTGGTTTGTCCGTTTCAACTCATCCGTAAGAACAGCCAGCTGGCTACGTAATTCTTTTTCCTGCTCCATGCTTTCAAGCAAGAGCTGCAGGATATCTTTTTTATTCAGTTTTGCCAGCTGTTCTTTTGATAACGCAAGTGTCATACGGACGATCAGTCTCCTTCGCTTTTATGGATCCAGTATAACAGAAGAAGCGAAAAAACACAAAAATCAGACCGATATCTTTTCGGTATTTTGACGGTGGAAAACTCCTGCTCCAAAAGCAGTTCTTTCTGTAGAGAATACCTTCCAGGCTGCCTGAAAACAGGTGGATCCGGCTTACTTTTCATGTGGCAGAGAATACTGTCCACAATTCATGTTAAGCGGATAAAAAACAGAACTTTTTATCCCCATACAGGCTTTCGAATCAAACAGAAAACTTCTCTGTTTTGTACAAAAGTCACACTGGATATTTTGGATCGCTCTTATGGACAGATGGATCTATGGAGTATCCGCTCATGAGCAGATGATACTGCTCCGAAGTGATGTTCCGAGCTTCCGCTTCCGATCGGGGCCATTGAAAAGTTCCCGCCTCCAGCCGCTTATAAATAAGCAGGAAGCCGTCTTCCTCCCAGACCAGCCCTTTGATCTTCCGGTTACTGGAACCACAGAAGAGAAACAGTTCTCCAGCGTGAAAAGGATCCAGTTGAAACTTTTGTTTCACCAACGTTGACAGGCCATCGATGCCTTTACGGAGATCGGTCTTCCCGACAGATAGAAACGTGAAATATCCGCATCATTGAGCATGGGCGGTCACCTCAATGATCATGGACAAGGTATCCCTTTGAATGGAAATAGGAATCTCAAGCTGCATTCCGCAAAATTTGAGCGTTAACATTTCATTTGGATCAGCTGTTACAGACCTCTGCACAGGGAACTGCTTTGGCTGCGTTACTTCAACAAAGCCTCTTTCTACAAGCAGGGCCTCTTTCACTTTGCGGAGCCAGTAATAATAAGAGTCTCATGAAAGCTGATGATGTGCACAATAATCTTTGACAGACAGACCAGATTCGTTGCGCTCCTGAATAATAGCAGCCCAGTTTTTTACACGGATCTGTGCTGTGGCAAGTTTGGTGTTCATAATTGACCTCCTAGTGGGAAAAGTGTATTGTACAACTTTTCCAACATTATCTCAAACTTGGAGGTGTAGTTCTAGAGATGTGTGGTTTACCATTTACGGTCGAAATGTTCCAAGACAAACTCAAACCAGATAAATAAGCACGACAAAAGCCCTTAGCTATGAGTTTTATACCCACAGCTAAGGGCTTTTTAGATAAATATGGATTTATTTGTTGCACAACCACCTGTCATCATTCTCTAACCCTAAAACCACTGGATTACAAGAATAATGGCTCTCATGCAACCGTTATCAAATTGTTATCAAAAGACTTTTAAAAGTGCTGCAAACCCGCATAAACGCTGGATTTACTAAACATTTTTGTTTATTCGAACTCAATCGTAGCCGGCGGTTTCCCCGTACAATCATACAGTACGCGGTTTACACCTTTTACCTCATTGACAATTCGGCTTGTGACTTTTCCAAGTACTTCCCACGGAAGTTCTGCGGATTCTGCGGTCATGAAGTCGGATGTGAGGACGGCACGAAGTGCGATGGCATAGTCATAGGTTCTGACATCGCCCATGCAGCCTACGGAACGCATATTGGTCAGGGCTGCAAAGTACTGACCGAGTGTGCGGTCGATACCTGCTTTTGCGATCTCCTCGCGGTAGATAGCGTCTGCATCCTGTACGATGCGTACCTTCTCTGCGGTTACCTCACCGATGATACGAACGCCAAGTCCCGGACCCGGGAACGGCTGACGGTATACCAGATTTTCCGGAATACCAAGCTCCAGACCGGCGCGGCGGACCTCATCTTTAAACAGCATACGCAGCGGCTCGATGATCTCCTTGAAATCTACGTGTTCCGGAAGTCCGCCTACGTTGTGGTGGGACTTGATAACAGCGGATTTTCCAAGACCGGACTCAATTACATCCGGGTAAATCGTACCCTGTACGAAGTAATCTACTTTGCCAATCTTCTTTGCTTCTTCCTCAAATACGCGGATGAACTCTTCGCCGATGATCTTACGCTTGCGCTCCGGATCGGTTACACCTGCCAGCTTGTCGTAGAAACGCTGCTGTGCATTGACACGGATGAAGTTCAGCTTGTACGGACCGTTCGGACCAAATACTGCCTCTACCTCGTCACCCTCGTTTTTACGAAGCAGACCGTGATCGACGAATACGCAGGTCAGCTGGTCGCCGATCGCTTTCGCCATCAGGACGCCTGCTACGGAAGAGTCTACACCGCCGGACAGAGCCAGAAGGGCACGACCATTTCCTACTTTTTTACGGATTTCTTCGATGGATTTCTCTACGAACGCATCCATCTTCCAGTCACCTGCACAATGGCAGACACTGTATACGAAGTTATGCAGCATCTTGGAGCCTTCCTGTGTATGAAGTACCTCCGGATGTGCCTGAATGCCGTACCAGCCTTTTTCTTCATTTTCCATACCTGCAATCGGGCAGACCGGAGTATGGGCTGTCACACGGAAACCTTCCGGCATCTTGGAAATATAGTCGGTATGGCTCATCCAGCATATGGTCTTCGGGGATACACCCTCATACAGCTTAGATGTTGTGTCTACCTCTACCTCAGTCTTTCCGTATTCACTGACCGGTGCTGTGGCAACCTCGCCACCTAACAGGTAGGACATCAGCTGTGCGCCATAGCAGATACCCAGTACCGGGATTCCCAGATCAAAGATTTCCTTTGAACATCTCGGAGATTCCTCCTTGTATACACTGTTCGGTCCGCCGGTGAAAATGATACCCTTCGGGTTCATCTCTTTGATTTTTTCCAGCGGCAGGGTGTAAGGATGAACCTCACAATATACGTTGCACTCTCTTACTCTTCTGGCAATCAACTGATTGTACTGTCCGCCAAAGTCCAGTACAATGATCATCTCTTTCTCCACGAGTATTCCTCCTATAATTTTATGCTGCGATCCGTACTTCATCAACTTGTAGCTTCGAATCAACTTCCAGGATTTATGGTCACACGCTTGCACAACATGTGAACTGTAACAGTCATACTGCTGCCGCAGGTAATCACTCCGTTCCAGCCCCATCGCCGCCAATCGAAAAATAACCGTCGCAATCTGTTCAGCAGCTATACCACGTTCTCTTCCTGTCAATTCCTGTAACTTTTATTATAAAATACCCGGCAATTAAAGACAAGCCATTTTTACGGTATTTTCAGGCACTTTTTCCAGAAAAATGCTTTTCGATTCAATTCAAGTCGAACATCCGTGAGACTTGGCGCGTGATTCTGGTCAGCGAAGCATCGGCAAAATCCGCTATCAGTATGATATCGTACGGAATTTTCAGTGCAGAAAATTCCTATCCGCAAGTAAAAATGCATATTCTATGCAGAATCACTGCGCATCCTCGCGGAGCGTTTATCTCAATCGGAGACCTAACTCCCACTGAGACAAATTTGTTATTACTCGCCACCTAAAGAGGTGGGGGCTTCTCAACTGAGAGCAAAGGATGAGAATTATTATACTATTTGCATTGTGCAGATATGCACACCCTGCGCTTTCATCTCGGTAATTGAATTGCCGAGGATTCCCGCTTATTGTCCTAAACATTTAAATATTTCTTCACATACTTCCCCGTATACGATCCCGGCGTCGCTGCCACCTCTTCCGGTGTTCCTTTCGCAATCACGGTTCCGCCGCCCTCGCCGCCTTCCGGTCCGATGTCGATCAGGTAGTCAGCAGTTTTGATGACATCCAGGTTATGCTCAATGACAACCACGGTATTTCCACCATCCGACAAACGTCTTAATATCTCAATCAGACGGTGTACGTCGGCAAAATGAAGTCCCGTAGTCGGTTCGTCCAGAATATAGATCGTCTTGCCGGTTCCACGCTTGCTCAACTCCGTCGCCAGCTTGATTCGCTGGGCTTCGCCGCCGGACAGCTCGGTGGATGGCTGTCCCAGACGGATATAGGAAAGTCCTACATCGTAGAGTGTCGCAATCTTCCGGTGTATGGACGGCACATTTTCGAAGAATTTCATCGCCTCCTCGACCGTCATATTGAGGACATCATAGATGCTTTTCCCCTTATATTTGACCTCCAGCGTTTCCCGGTTATAGCGCTTGCCGCCGCAGACCTCACACGGCACATAGATATCCGGCAGGAAATGCATCTCGATCTTGATGATGCCGTCGCCGGAGCACGCCTCACAGCGCCCGCCTTTTTTATTGAAGCTGAAACGTCCTTTATTGTAGCCTTTTGCCTTGGCATCCGTAGATGCCGCAAACAGATCCCGGATCAGATCAAATGCCCCCGTATAGGTTGCCGGATTGGAACGCGGCGTCCGCCCGATCGGAGACTGGTCGATCGCGATAATCTTATCAAGCTGCTCGACGCCCTCGATGGATTTATGTTTTCCCGGAATCGTGTGTGCTCGGTTCAGCTTCTTTGCCAACGCTTTATAAAGAATCTCATTGACAAGTGAGCTCTTTCCCGAACCGGAAACGCCGGTGACGCAGGTCATCACGCCCAGCGGGAATTTGACGTCAATATTTTTAAGATTATTTTCCGCTGCGCCTTTCACCGTCAGCCAGCCGGCCGGTTTTCTCCGCTCGGACGGCACCGGAATCTGAATGCGCCCGCTCAAATATGCGCCGGTGATCGATTTTTCATTTTTCATGATCTCTTCCGCTGTGCCGATCGCCACGACCTCGCCGCCGTGTTCGCCCGCGCCCGGACCGATGTCCACGATACAGTCTGCCGCGCGCATCGTATCCTCGTCATGCTCAACCACCAGAACTGAATTTCCCAGATCCCGCAGGTGTTTCAGGGTATCCAGAAGCTTGTCGTTGTCCCGCTGGTGAAGTCCGATACTCGGCTCGTCCAGAATATATGCCACACCGACCAGACCGGATCCGATCTGGGTTGCCAGGCGGATTCGCTGCGCCTCGCCTCCGGACAGCGTGCCAGTCGCACGCGACAGGGAAAGATATTCCAGACCGACATTGATAAGAAAGCTGATTCTCGCCCGAATTTCTTTCAAAATCGGTGCACCAATCGCCTGCTGCATCGGCGTCAGCTCCAGCGCATCGATAAATTCGCGGAATTTGACGATCGACATATCGGTCGCCTCGAAAATATTTTTCCCACCAACCGTGACTGCCAGAGATTCCTTCTTTAATCGCTGCCCCTTGCAGGCTGGACACGGCGTGATCCGCATAAATGTCTCATATTCCGCCTTCATTGAATCAGAGAACGTCTCACGGTATTTGCGGTTCATGCTCTGAATCAACCCCTCAAAGGCAATATCATAAATTCCCTCGCCACGCTGTCCACGGTAATACACCTTCACAACCTTGCCGCCGGTTCCGTAAATTAAAATATCATGGATCTCCTTCGGATAATCTTCAAACGGGGTATCCAGACTGAAATCGTATTCTTTTGCCAATGCATTTAAGATCGCGCCGGAAAAGCTCGTTTTGTCCGTGCAGGACTGCCATCCCATCGCCGTGATCGCACCCTGATTGATGCTCAGGCTCTTGTCTGGAATCATCAGATCCTCGTCAAACTCCATCTTATATCCCAGACCGAAGCAGTCCGGGCACGCACCAAATGGGTTGTTGAAAGAGAAGCTGCGCGGCTCGACCTCATCCACGCTGATACCGCAGTCCGGGCAGGAAAAATTTTGGCTGAACGTCAGGGTATCGTGCTTTTCTTCGCCGTTTTCATCCCGCACCGCCGTATCGGTCAGCATCAGACCATTGGAGAGACCCATGACCGTTTCAATCGAATCCGAAAGGCGTTTCTCAATCCCCGGCTTGACCACCAGGCGATCGACCACAATCTCAATATTGTGCTTGATATTTTTATCCAGCGTGATCTCCTCGGAAAGCTCGTATAAGCTGCCGTCCACCCGCACACGGACATAGCCGCTCTTCTTTGCCTGCTCCAGCACTTTCTCGTGGCGTCCTTTCCGCCCGCGTACGACCGGGGCAAGAAGCTGGATCTTTGTGCGCTCCGGCAGCGCCATGATCTGGTCAACCATCTGATCGACCGTCTGGCGGCGGATCTCACGACCGCACTTCGGGCAATGCGGAATACCGATCCGTGCGTACAAAAGACGCATATAATCATAGATCTCCGTCACTGTGCCGACCGTCGAACGCGGATTCCGGTTCGTCGATTTCTGGTCGATAGAGATCGCCGGAGACAAGCCCTCGATGCTCTCGACATCCGGCTTTTCCATCTGACCTAAGAACTGACGCGCATAGGACGACAGGGACTCCATATACCGCCGCTGCCCTTCGGCATAGATCGTGTCAAATGCCAGAGATGATTTACCCGAACCAGAAAGTCCGGTCAGGACAACCAGCTCATTTCTCGGAATATCAATGGAAATGTTTTTCAGATTGTGCTCATTGGCACCTCGTATCTTTATATATTGCTTCGCCATATCTGTACCTCAATTATCATTGACTCTGCTCTGTTTTATCATGTCGCTGCTGACTTATTTTATAGTCATTATAGTCACAGTCTTCCCTGTAATTATGCTTAGTATAACACATTCCAAAAGTCTTTGCAAACATTTGTTCTGTTTGATAAAATTGAATCAGCTAAACATAGATATTCCTTGGGAATAGAAGTCAAACTTTTCATCAATTCTAATACAAAAAGGGCACCTCCGCCCGACTCCAAACCTAACATGGAGACCAGACAAAAATACCCTTTCGCCCTATTTCATTTTTTCACGCATTCATTTTATTTCACGATTTTTCGTTCCCCGAAGATACACCAGCCAGTACCCGCCTCCAATCACCAGCATCCCGCCGATCATATTTCCGATCGTAGCCGGAATCAGATTATTGAGAATAAAGGTTCCGATCGTCAGCCCTTCCGCTGCCAGACCGTACTCGCCCATGATCATCAGCCCCGCCGGGATGTAAAACATATTGGCGATGCAATGCTCGAAGCCGCAGAGAATGAAAATCGCCACCGGCGGATAAAGCGCCAGAATTTTGCCAGATACCTGCTCGGAGCTCATCGCCGCCCAGACTGCAATACAAACCAGCACATTACAGAGGATCGCACGGCACAGCACCTCCGGCAGAGTCAGGGTCACCTTGGAAACGGCTGTATTCAGAAGAACCTGCGCCAGATCGCCACCGTACAGGCTTGGAATATGCCCGTAGACAAATAAAACCGCCACAAAGATCGCGCCAATCAGATTTCCCAGATAGACAAACAGAAGATTTTTAAACAGCCCGCCCACGGAAATCCGTTTCTGCAGCGCCGAGATCGTCATCAGGCAGTTCCCAGTGAAAAGTTCCGCCCCGGTGCAGACCACCAGCGCCAATCCTGCCGGGAATACGAGTGCCGAAGCAATCCGCGATGCCGAGGCATTTGTCATTGCTGCCGAGGCAACCGACGCCCCTGCGCCTGCCAGCGCGATGAACATTCCGGCGAAAAAGCCGAGTATCAGCATATGAGACACCGGAAGTTCCGCCTTTTTTCTGCCCGTCTCCACATAATTTTCTGCAATCTGTTTCGATGCAATCATAGATTTTCCTCCCATCAGCCTTTCTATGTCCGAAATTCATTTTTCAAATTCTTCCTTTTATCTTCTGAATTTCCGAACCTGCCACATCGTTTTATAACCTTTCCTTCCATTTCAAACAGAAAAAGACGGTTTTCGTCCGATCTTTCTGTTCTATCCCTTTAAAATCTTTGACAAACAACCGTCTTTTCTATTATTTCTATATCATTTCTGATGTCGTCCTATCATCTCAAGCCGCCATCTGACATCACCTATCAAGGGCTTCCCTTATTATTTCATGTGACTACTTTTTGCAGCCCTCCCACAAATCCTATAAGTTCCCCTTCATTTTCCTACCGTTCCTCCCGGAAATAATTCTCGCCCAGATGCGCCGGGATATGTGCCCCTTTATTCTTACGCATCGACGCGATCACCAGCACCAATGCGGTGATAATGAACGGAAGGGCATCGAAAAATGCCGTTGGAATCGCATACGTGTTTTTCGGCACATAGTATTTCAGCACGCGCAGAGCCCCGAAAATAAAGGAACCGTAAATAACATTGATCGGCTTCCACGCCGCGAAGATAACGAGGGCAACGGAAATCCAGCCAAGACCGCCGACGCTGTCGCGCAGCCACACGCCGCCGTTGATGATCATCGAGCAATATGCGCCGCCGATACCGCAGATCGCACCGGATAGCAGGATATTAATGTATCTCCACTTTGTAACTTCGATACCTGCCGCATCTGCTGCGCCCGGATTTTCTCCGATCGCCTGCACATTTAAACCAACCTGTGTTTTATATAAGTAGAAACTCGCCACAATCGCGATGATGATTCCAAGATAAACGAACGGGTTATAGGAAAATAATAATTCTCCGACCACCGGCAGATCACTGAGTCCCGGGATGTGGATGTTACGCATCTGTGCCGTCACCGCATCTGGAAGTTTCAGGGTGCCGTTCTCTGATTTTTCCAGCATAAAGACGCCGATAAAATTGGCTAATCCGACGCCGAAAATCGTCAGGGTCAATCCCGTTACGTTCTGATTTGCCATAAATGTGACAGTCAAAACACCGTAAATCAATGCCGACAGCATTCCAGCTACCGCCGCAGCTAACAGCGCCGCAACAAAGTTATCCGTCTGATAGCCGACCATGAATCCGGCGCACGCGCCAATCGACATCATGCCCTCGACGCCCAGATTCAGGTGTCCGACCTTCTCACTCAAAATTTCGCCAACCGTGCCAAACAGGAAAGGCGTACCCGCCAATACAGCCGCCACCAGAAATTTAATTACGATCTCGCTGCTCATGCGCGTGTACCTCCTTTTCCGTGAAATACAAATTGATACCGTATAAACAGTTCACATCCCAGAATGAAGAACAGGATGATTCCCTGCAGCACATCCGCGCAGTCCGAGGACAATCCGAATGAAGACTGAACTACGCTGCTTCCTTTTTCCAGCACGCTGAACAAAAAGGTAACCAGCAGAATCACCGGCGGATTCAACTGTGCCAGCCATGCCACGATGATCGCCGTAAATCCGACCCCTCCGGCAACTGCCGTCGTCAGCGTGACATCCGAACCGGTCGCCTGCACCATGCCGCCGATGCCGCAGACAGCGCCAGACAGAAACATCGTCCGCAGAACCACTTTTTTTACATTCATGCCGGCATAGCGGGCTGTCTCCTGGCTCTCTCCCACAACGCTGATCTCATATCCCTGCTTGGAACGATTTAAGTAAACCGCTATCACTACCACAAGAATCAGCGCAATCACCCAGCCGAACTGGATGCCGAACACCTTATCGAGCGCCGCATTCTTATTGAAACGGGCAATCTTCGCATATCCCTGGGAACCTGGGTCACGCCATGCGCCCTCTCTCAAAAATACGATGACATTCAGCGCGATATAGTTTAACATCAGCGTAAACAGCGTCTCGTTCGTATCATACCGGGTCTTAAACCACGCCGGAATGAGTCCCCACAGACCTCCGCCGATCGCGCCTGCCAAAAACATCACGATCACCAGCAGCCAGTGATTCCAGTTCGCATGGAACAGTGCAAAATACGAGGCAAAAATACCGCCCATAATGATCTGTCCCTCGGCTCCGATGTTCCAGAATTTCATTTTAAATGCCAGCGTCACGCCCAGCGACGCAATCAAAAGTGGAATCATGATTTTGACCGTCGCCTGTATCGCCATCTCGCTTCGCAGCGCTCCGGTTACAATCGTCTGATAAATGACAAATGGATTCTGCCCAATCAGCAGGATAAAGAATCCGCCTGCCACCAGAGCCAGCACGATCGCCTCCAGACGGAGGATCAATGTTTCTCTTTTTCCAAGTTCCGCCTTTTTTACAACGCGGATCCACGGTTCTTTCATGCCTGTTCCTCCTTCTTTTCGGATGCCATACTCTTATCCAGCCCCAGCTCGCCCGCCTCGGTACCGGTCATCATCAGTCCCAGCTGTTCTTTCGTGAGCTTCTTCGCATCCACGATACCCGTGATCTTTCCATGGCAGAGTACCATGATCCGGTCTGAAAGCTCCAGAAGCACATCCAGATCCTCACCGATATAGACAACCGCCACGCCCTTTTTCTTCTGCTGATTCAGGAGGTCGTAAATCAGATAGGAAGAATTAATATCAAGCCCTCGCACCGGGTAAGCCGTGATCAGCACCTGCGGGCTCGACTCAATCTCACGTCCCAAAAGTACCTTCTGGACATTTCCCCCCGACATCATACGCACCGGCGTATCAACGCCCGGCGTCACGATTCCCAGTTCTCCGATCAGGCGTTCTGCCATCTCCCTTGCCGGTTTCCGGTCTACAAACAATCCTTTCCCTTCCGAATAGGACTTGAGCAGCATATTATCAACCATACCCATTGAAGCAACCAGTCCCATGCCGAGACGATCCTCCGGCACGAAACTCATGCTGATTCCGAGGCGGATGATCTCCGCCGGAGTCTTACCGATGATATTTTCCTTACGGTACAAAATAGCGCCCTTTTTCGCGTCCATCAACCCAGTCAGCGTCTCGCAGAGTTCTTTCTGGCCGCTTCCGGCAACACCGGCAACGCCCAGAATCTCGCCTGTTTTAATCTCAAAAGAAATATCATCCAGCGCCACGCCGCCGTCACTCTTATCGACGGTCAGATCGACAATCTTCAAAATAGTCTCTCTCTTCTCCAGCTCCGGGCGCTCGATATTCAGGCTGATTGGTCGTCCAACCATAAGCTCCGTAAGTTTCTTCTCATCACATCCGGCAGTTTCCACCGTCTCGATGCTCTTTCCTTTTCGCAGAATCGTGACACGGTCACTGATAGAAAGAACCTCATTTAATTTATGGGTAATAATAATAATCGCACAGCCCTGTTCCCGCATCCGGCGCAGGATTTTAAACAGCCGCTCCGTCTCCTGCGGCGTCAGGACTGCCGTTGGCTCGTCCAGAATCAGGATCTGGGCGCCTCTATATAATACCTTCAGGATCTCGACCGTCTGCTTCTCGCTGACCGACATGTCGTAGACCTTTTTCTCCGGTTCAATTTCAAGTCCAAATGACTGTCCAAGCGCTTCAATTTTTTCCCGCAACGCCTTTCTTCCCAGCCGTTTTCCCTTGGTTCCCAGCACGATATTATCCATCGCACTGAACACATCCACCAGTTTGAAATGCTGATGAATCATACCTATTCCTAAATTTCTCGAATCTACCGGCGAATTTATGGAGACTTCTTTTCCTCCAACCAGAATCGAACCGGCATCTGGGTGGTAGATACCGGAAAGCATGTTCATGAGCGTTGTCTTACCGGAACCATTTTCTCCCAAAAGTGCCATAATCTCGCCGTACCGGACGGTCAGATCAATCTTATCGTTCGCCACGACGCTTCCGAATGCTTTCGTGATCTGCCTACACTCAATGGCATACTGTTCTGTCATATCGTCACCTCAAATGAATATTTAACCAATTTTTTAATCAATTTTCTAAAAAAGAAAAAAGAGGTGCCGCAAATGAAAGTGGATCCATTTGAAGCTGCCTCCTTTTATCTGTTATATACTCTTGGAATCTGCAACACCCGGAAGCGTTTCCGAACCTGCTTCAGCATCGCTTCCAGGTATACAATTCCGTGATTATTTCTCTACGATGTTCTTGAAATACCAGTGGATATTGCCTGTGATATCTGCATCGGACATATGCTCGCCCTCGGTGCCAACGGTGGTTCCGTCGTTGCACTCGATCACGCCGTCAAATACATCCCAGTCGCCAGACTCGATCTGCGCACGTGCCTCATCGATCTTCTCCTGCGTACCATCTACGCACAGGTCAGATAACGGGGAAATGTCTACCAGACCTTCCTCCAGACCGCCGAAGTAGTTCTCGCCTGTCCATGTACCATCAATCAGATCCTGTACAGCTTTGGTATAGTAAGCGCCCCAGTTCCAAACGGTGGAGGTCAGAACTGCCTTCGGAGCATCCTTGCTCATATCAGAGTTGTAACCAACACCAAATACGCCAGCTTCCTCAGCTGCCAGCTGCGGGTTCGGTGTATCGCAGTGCTGTCCAATGACATCACAGCCCTCGTTGATCAGGGCTACGGCTGCCTGTTTCTCACCTTCCGGATCGTACCAGCTGTTGGTGGTCTTGATGTAAACGGTTGCATCCGGGTTTACAGAATATACACCCATTGCAAATGCGTCGCATCCGCCGGTAACCTCGGCATTGTCCTTGCCCCAGGCGCCGACATAACCGATCTTATTGCTCTCTGTCTTTAAACCAGCCGCGATACCAGTGAGGTAACGGGACTGATAAATCCGTCCAAAATAATTGTTAAAGTTCACACCGTTGGATTTGTAGCCGGTTGCATGGGAGAAGATAACGTCCGGATATTCTTCTGCCAGTGCCTCGCATGCATCCATGTAGCCCCAGCTTGTCGCGAAGATAATCTGGCATCCTTCCTCGACACACTCGCGCATTGCTGTCTCGATGGCAGTCTGATCATCGTCCGCTACGTTGTTCTTGCGGATAATCTGATCATCCTCCAGACCAACGGCTTTCTGCATCGCTACGATACCCTGATCATGCGTATAGCTGTAACCGGAACCATCCGCCGGATTTCCAATATGAATCACTCCGACCTTCAGATCCTCTTTAGCAACTGCCGGCATCACGCCCTCTGCTGCCTCGCCTGCTTCTGTGTCTGCCGCGTCAGCTCCCTTTTCCTCCGCTGCCTTCGTATCTGCTGTATCAGAAGACGAAGAAGAACAGCCTGCACACAGGGACAGCGCCATGGCAGCGCTCAGTAACACGCTTACTACTTTTCTCATAACATTTCCTCCTAAGAATGCCTGCGAATGCGTTTTTTTCCCTTTCTCATCGTTTGTCAGAATTTCCTCGCAGAACCTGAAATCCGAAAATAAAACCGCATTCCCGAAAATTTGGATCGATACAGGAAATATTATTGCATATTTACAGACGATTTTCAAGGAATTTGCCTGATTTTTACTGTGATATTTATTAATCTCTTTTCATAAGTTTTACTTATTTCTTTTTCTCTCCTGTAATCCCCCGATATGCAGGAAGGGAACACTGGAGGAATCAGCTGCCAGCATCTTTTTTCGACGCAGACAACACAAAAACAGGCACCAGACATTTCCTTTCAAAATGCCTGATACCTGCTCAGCTCACTGTAACTGATTTCTCTTATAACTTCGGCAAACACGTAACCGTCCACCTTATAATACGCGGCTCTGTTTTAAGCCTCTGCCTCGCCATCCTCTTTCTTCTCTTCCAGAATCTTCATAAACTCCTCACCGGTGATCGTCTCCTTATCCAGAAGATAGTCTGCCAGCTCATGAAGCTTATCCTCATGCCCGGAAAGAATAGCTTTCGCTTTCTCATACGCGCTCTTTACCAGCGCAATCACTTCCTCATCGACCCTCGCCGCCGTCTCTGCCGAACAAGTCAGGGAAGTATCGCCGCCTAAGTAGGCGTTGTTGACCGTCTCGAGCGCTACCATGCCGAAATGGTCACTCATGCCGTAACGCGTCACCATCGCACGGGCGATCTTGGTTGCCTGTTCGATATCATTCGAAGCCCCTGTCGTGATAGAATGGAAGATCAGCTCCTCCGCCGCACGGCCGCCGGTCAGTGTCACGATCTTGTTGAACGCCTCTTCCCTGCTCATCAGGAAGCGCTGATCCGCCTCCACCTGCATCGTATATCCGAGTGCCCCGGAGGTTCGCGGCACAATCGTGATCTTGTGGACCGGAGCCGAGTGCGTCTGCAGCGCCGCTACCAGCGCATGACCGATCTCATGGTAGGAGACAATCTTCTTCTCATCCCCGGAAACACCGGCATCCTTCTTCTGATATCCGGCAATAACCGTCTCGACACTCTCTTCCAGATCCTGCTGGGACACGGTCTTTCGTCCCATCCGGACTGCCCGCAGCGCCGCCTCATTGACAATGTTTGCCAGCTCCGCGCCGCTCGCACCGTTGGTGGCACGGGCGATCTCATTGTAATCCACACTCTCATCCACTTTAACCTTTTTGCCATGGACTTTCAGAATTGCCTCACGGCCTTTCAGATCCGGCAGCTCAACCGGAATCCGGCGGTCAAAACGTCCCGGACGAAGCAGCGCCGGATCGAGGGATTCCGGACGGTTGGTCGCCGCCAGAATGACAACGCCCTTCTTGCCGTCAAAACCATCCATCTCAGTCAGAAGCTGGTTCAGCGTCTGCTCGCGCTCGTCATTGCCGCCCATGCCGGCGCCGTCACGCTTCTTACCAATCGTATCGATCTCGTCGATAAATACGATACACGGCGCTTTTTCATTGGCCTGTTTAAATAAATCACGCACCTTCGCCGCACCCATGCCGACAAACATCTCAACAAATTCCGAACCGGAGATCGAGAAGAACGGAACGTGTGCTTCCCCGGCAACGGCCTTCGCCAGCATCGTTTTACCGGTTCCTGGAGGTCCGACTAACAGGGCGCCCTTCGGCAGCACCGCACCGATCTCCGAGTATTTTTCCGGCTTATGCAGGAAATCGACAATCTCTTTTAACGCATCCTTCGCCTCTTCCTCGCCAGCCACATCTGCAAATGTGATACCCGTCTCGGATTCTGCATAAATCTTCGCATTCGACTTGCCAAACGTCATTGCGTTGCCAGGTCCGCCGCCCATCTTCTTCATCAGCGAACGCCCCATCAGCTGTCCGATTCCGATAAAAAGAATCAGCGGCAGAATCCAGGTCAGCAGAAAATTGAGAAGCGGAGAAGCCTGTGTATTGATCTCCGCACTGTATTTCACGTCCTTACCATCCAGCAGGTCATACAGGTTGACACCTGGAATCTCGCCGGTTTTGTAGGTGACATTCCAGGTCTTGTTTTTATCGTCATTTTTCAGCGTATAGACGATCTCATTGTTCGTCGTCACATACACCTCATCGACATTATTCTCTTTCAGCTGTTCACTGAACTGGTCAAACCGCACTTCCTGCGTCCGATCCATCATGGATGGGAAGAGGAAAATGTTTAACAGCATGACAACCAGCATTACCAGTCCATAATAATATAGAAATGATTTTCTGGGCGGCTGCTTTCCGCCGCCGTTCGTGTTCTCTACCATAGATTGTTCTCCTTATTGTGAGTCTGTGACAAGTGGTTTCTGTGTTTCTGTCACATCGTTTCGTGATACATTAACATATACAGCATTCTTTGTTATTTGTCAATCCACAATAGTAAATATTTATTTACTTTTTATATTTGTTGACCTTTTTGTCTGGATGTGCTAGAGTACAAGTAAATTGATGTTTCCTTGTTTGCAATTTATGTTTGTGAAATGGACCGCATTTTATTACTTTGATATTTAAATTTGGAGGTTTTCCTATGAATCCAGGCAAAAAAAATTCAAATCTTTTAAAAAACACCGGTATCCACTTCCTGGAGTTTGCACTCGGCTTTCTCTCCCTGGCGAAATGCCACTACCAGCCAAGCCATGATATGAAAGTCAACTCGCTTCCATTTTTCGCCCTGATCGCGCTCGACAGCTGGGCAGATCAGGACTATACCATGTCTGAGCTGGCGGACAAGCTGAGTATCACAAAGCAGCAGCTCTCCCATATGATCAAGGTTCTTGAGGAACGCGGTCTGGTCGAGCGGATCCATGATACAGCCAACCGCCGCCGCGTCTACATCCGCATCTGCGATTCCGGCCGTGAGATGATGAACCAGATGAAGCAGGAAATGCTGTCTTCCACCCTGTTTGGGCTGCGCGCTTACACCCCGGAAGAACTGGCATCGATGGACGAGTGCCTGTGCCGCCTGATGGAATTAATGAAGAAATTCAACTGTGAAACCGATGAACCTGCGAAGAATGTATCCATATGATAAAGACACCGGAGACACTTTTTTCTCCGCTTTCTTTTAAATCCTGTATAATTGACTTTTGTAACGTCCAGCAGCATTCCGGATTGATTTCTCTGCCATTTCATCCTTTCATCCGTTCCGGTGTGTTCCACGCCTCGGCAGAGTTTTCTTTCTGTGCCAATGGACGTTTCTCAATGATACAGAAAGAAGGTTCCTACATATTATGCCACAAATGATAGAAAATCATATTTTTCCACACGCTGCTCATAGCAAGCACACTCTCCCCCTCTCATCCAGGCAAACTTCTGCTGCCATTCCACGCCTTTCCGGTCAAACGCGTGCTGCCACACCTGCAAGAGCCCAAAAGGCCGCGGACGAATTTGCCCGCTACCTGCTCACGCGCAACCTTGCCGATGAGACACTCCGCGCTTACACTTATGCGGTACGGCAGTATTTTACCTATTACCGTGACATTACCTACCCCAATTTAAAGCTATACAAAATCTTTCTGCTCGAGCACTACAAGCCGCAGACCATCAACCAGCGGATCCGGGCTTTGAATGCCTACCTGGATTTTAAAAAGCTCTATCCCGGGCATCTTCCCATGGTAAAAATTCAGCAGAAAACCTATCTGGATCACATGATCAGCGAGGCGGATTATGAATACCTGAAACGCTGCCTGCTTCGGGATGAACGATACACTTACTATTTTCTCATCCGTTTCATGGCGGCAACCGGCGTCCGGGTCAGCGAGGTGATTCAGTTCCAGGCAGAAGATATTTTCTCCGGCTATAAGGACATCTATTCCAAAGGAAATAAAGTCCGGCGCATCTACATCCCACAGTCACTCCGAACCGATACCCTCAAATGGCTTTCCTTTCTCCACAAATCCCACGGTCCCATCTTCCTCAACCGCTTCGGTTCCCCCATCTCTCCAGGCGGCATCCGCAGCCAGCTCAAAACCATCGCCCTCTCCTACCATATGACACCGGAAATGGTACATCCGCATGCATTCCGCCACCGGTTTGCCAAGAGTTTTATCGAAAAATGCGGCGATATTTCCCTGCTCTCCGACCTGCTTGGACACAAAAATCTCGAAACAACCCGGATTTACCTGATGAAATCGAGTCAGGAACAGCAGACGGTGATTGACCGGGTGGTGACGTGGTAGGCACAGGTGTGTGAAAACCATAAAAGGGGAAAGAACTGCCATTTTCCACAATTCTTTCCCCTTTATTATAGATTTATTTTTTCTCTGCCTCCACAATCACGAGCTCATATGGAAGTGCTTCCTCAGCGCTATCGGTTCTAATGTTTTCACCCGACCGTTCTACCGCATTCTCTTTTTTCTCCTGCTTCCCACTGTCCAGCTTTGTCTCAACATTCTGTTCCGCCTTCTTTTCAGAATCTTCCTCCTTTTCTGCTGTTCTACTAATAAGACGATGGGAAATTTCATTTGGTTTTACATATTTGCAATTTTTTTAACAACTTTTCTTTCCAAATAAATATTTTTCAAAACGGAAGTTAGAAGAACCAGATGGATAATAGAAAACGCATAAAGATATTACAGGCATAAAAAAAGCCCGGCAGAAAGAAAATGTTCTATGACATTCTCTCCCTACCGGACTTTTCCTAATATTAAATTTTCTTACAGCACCTTACTCAAAAATGCCTTCAATCTTTCGCTCTTTGGATGCTCAAAGAACTCCTTCGGTTCGTTTTCTTCGATGAAGTTGCCGCCCTCCATGAACATAACGCGGGTTGCCACCTCGCGGGCGAAGCCCATCTCATGGGTAACCACGACCATCGTCATGTGTTCCTCGGCAAGCTGACGCATTACGTTTAATACCTCGCCTACCATCTCCGGGTCAAGCGCAGAGGTTGGCTCGTCAAAGAGCATCACATCCGGATGCATTGCCAGTGCGCGTACGATCGCCACACGCTGTTTCTGACCGCCGGAGAGCTGTCCCGGATAGGCGGATGCCTTTTCCTTTAATCCGACACGCTCCAGAAGTTTCAATGCCTCCGTCTCCGCCTCGTCCTTCGGGCGTCCGAGCAGTTTCATCGGTGCCAGCGTCATATTATCAAGAATCGTCATATGCGGGAACAGGTTGAACTGCTGGAATACCATTCCCATTTTCTGACGGAGTTTGTCAATGTTTGTCTTCGGATCCGTGATATCCGTTCCCTCAAAATAGATGTGTCCGCCGGTCGGTGTTTCCAGCAGGTTCATGCAGCGCAGAAATGTGGATTTACCGGAACCGGATGGTCCGATCACGCAGACAACATCCCCCTTGCGTATCTGGGTGGAAATATTGGTCAGGACCTTTAAATCACCGAACGCCTTGGAAAGGTCATTGATGTCAATTATCACTTCTCCGTTTTGTACGTTATCGTTCATTCTTTCTCAGGCTCCTTTCCAGATTCTGTGCAAAGTGGTTGAAGATCATCGTCAGCGCCAGATAAACAGCAGCCACGATCAGAAGCGGTGTCCACGCGTCATACGTTCTGGAACGGATGATATCACCGCCCTTCGTCAGATCCTGCACCGCCACGTAACCGGCTACCGAAGTCTCTTTCAGAAGAACAACAAACTCATTGCAGAGCGCCGGAAGTACGTTTTTAAACGCCTGCGGCATAATAATATAACGCATCGTCTGGACATAGTTAAAACCAAGGCTTCGACCTGCCTCCATCTGTCCCTCGTCGATCGACATGATACCGGAACGGAAGATCTCCGCTACATATGCCGCCGAGTTAAGACCAAACGCGATCACACCGACAAAGACGCCGGCAAATACACGCGATACAAAAATACAGTAATAGAAAATCATCAACTGGATGACAACCGGCGTTCCCCGGATGACCGTCAGATATACCTGGCAGACACCATTTAAAAATTTCATTTTACCGGTTTTGTCGTGAGTCGCACGGACAATCGCAATCAGCAGACCAAGGGCAATGCCGATCAGGGTTGCAAATAACGTGATGATCAGGGTATTTTTCAGGCCCCCTGTCAAATACTGCCACCTGTCATCCTTGATCAGGTTTAAATATAAGGCCTGCTTGAGTTTCTCCAATCCGTTTTCCTCCTTGTAAGATGATATAGACCCGAAAAAGGGCTGCTGCCGAATTTCATCTTTTTCATTCTGCAGCAACCTTTTTCTTAATCAAACAGATGTAGCTTTTTCTGTCAAATTATTCAGCGGTAATGTATTTTGCAACGATCTCGTCCAGTTTTCCAGACTCTTTCAGGTTTGCGATGGATGCGTTGATAGCGTCCAGAAGCTCTGTATTGCCCTTCTTAACTGCGATTGCGTACTCTTCTTCTGCGTACGGTGTTTCCAGAAGCTTTAAGCCGTCATTCTCGTCTACAAATACCTGTGCCGGTTTGTTGTCAATGATAACTGCATCGATCTTGCCAGTGGACAGTGCCTGTACTGCATCTGCGCCCTTGGAAAATCTCTGTACACTCTCCTCGCCGAAATCATCGGTGGAGTAAAGGTCACCGGTGGTACCCTGCTGAACACCGATCTGTTTGCCCTTTAAATCATCCAGGGATTTGATGTCGCTGTCCTCGGTTACGATAACAGACTGAACGCCGGTTGCGTAAGTGTCAGAGAAATCCACCTGGGTCTGACGATCCTCGGTAACAGTCATGCCTGCTGCTGCGAAATCAGCTTTGCCAGACTGAACCTCCGGGATGATAGAATCGAATGCTACGTCGGTGATTTCCAGAGATGCTCCCATATCCTCGCAGATAGCGTTTGCAATATCTACGTCGATACCTACGATATCATTTCCATCGTGGTACTCATACGGTGCGAACTCAGCGTTGGTGGACATAACCAGAGTCTTTCCTGCAAATGCGCTGTCGCCAGCCTCTGCTGCCTCGCTGCCCTCTGCTGCCTCTGCGGTTGTCTCCTCATTCTCCTCTGCGGCTGCGGTTGTCTCTGCCGGTTTGGAAGAGCATGCTGCTAACGATGCTGCCATAGCAGTTGCCATAGCGATTGCTGCTAATTTCTTTTTCATAATAAATTCCTCCTCATTTCTATTCGCTGCTTTTGTATTTTTATGCAGTAAATACGAATATTCTTACTTTTATTACTGTATCTAGGAATACATTATACCGCATTTTTATAAATAATCAAGCCTGAATTCCTGTTTTTTACAGGGTTTTGTATGATTATGCATTCTTTTCCAATTTGTACGGTTCCAGTTACGGACAGATCTTGTTGTTAATTCTTGGCACGGGAGCTTAATAGTTGCATAATCAAAAAACGCAGAGTCTTTTTATATTTGTCATTCCTACACGAAAGCAAATGCCCGCACTTCTTACTCCGTATGTACGGATCTTCTGGATGATTCGGTTGGTGAAATTTTGAAAGTAAATGAAAGCAGATGACAGCTCGAAGAATGTTTCCGGTTTCCGAACGCATTATCAATTCATAACGAAAAGTAAAATGAGAACAATTCAAAAAATGGACAAGGAAGAAAAAATACTATAGTCTGCAACAGCAACGAACATCGCTGCAGCCCAGCAAATACAAGGGTTACAGCGATTTTATTTTCACTCAACTGCCAAAGACTGGTGTATCTGAACCTGGCTTTTCTATGGTCTTTCCGATGAATAACTGGGCTAGCTTTTCATTGAGATTTCTTATGCTTTTTTTCGTTGACATTTAATACTGTTCAATGTATCATATAATCAAGAAATGGGTTTGTTACCGTACAGCTATTGCTCAAGCGGGGTGCTCGTTTCTTTTTTTATGTTCACCATATCATACAGATATAAATTTCCGTCTGCAGCATTTCGTATCAACATTTCTATCCTGAATATATTAAATCATTCAAGAATACCTCGGTGCTCTTGTATCCAAAAGCAGACGCACCCTTTCTTACTTCCTCGAACATTTTTCCGCATCGATCGCCAGCACAAACATCAATGCATCCAATGCATATTCCGACTCATTTACCTGAATCACATACGTGTCCGTCATATGGAACAGCTCTTTGCTGACACTGGCAACCGAATATCCCCTTTGATCGAGGATATTATAATCCCATTCCATAATCGAACCGTCGATATGCCAGCCATTGTAATCAATATTGTAATGCGGCATCAGGAAAGAGAATTCTTTACTCAAGCATCCGATATAGGTGCCTTTTTTATATATCTCAAATTTTGGCAGAAATGTCAGTACACGCTGAACAACCATTCCAATTTCATTGCCGTCTGCATCATATATCACCAACTTATGGCCCCAGGACAACTGGCCTTTTACCACATATACTGTATTGCCAAACTCATCATAAATATCATAACTGTCAAACCACGAAAATAACCGCTGTTTAAATAAAAGCTTCATAAAATCACCTCAAATATCATAATCCGTTCTCTTTTGTCCTCGCCCGGAAACAAATCCGATGTGTCAATCTCATCATAAAACATTAGCTGTTCCTCCGTCATCAGACAACTGATATATTCCTCCGATGGATAATAAAAAAACAGCAGTATCTCTCTCGGATTTTCGTAATAGGACTCATATATCCTGGCAAGAACAGAGTGCAATATCTCTACCGAAAATGGATTGAAAAAATAACACCGGTCCACTTCTGGAGGAAGCTCATAGTTCTCCGCACTGCTTAAGATAAAGGAAGTACGGTTTCCGGACACTGCCGTCTCCTTATTTTCTGCTGCCCCCTGATAAATACGTTCATCGTATTCGATTCCGATTGTTTTACTCCTTGTCTGATAGGACAAGTAAAAACAGACTCTTCCCTTGCCGGTTCCATAGTCCAATAAGGTATTATTCTTCCGAATTAATCCGCTGTTCGCCAACCGTTCCAGGACCACGTATGCCGTCGGTTCGTATGGGTATCGGTATTGATCCGCATGCGAATCGTCTCTGCCGCTTGTTCGGATTTTCAGGAATCTATCCCATTGAGTTTCATTTTGGTTCATGGTATATCTCCCGTATCATTTACTCGATTCTTATATCTACAGAATATAGGAAATTGGCAGCGCTTGTCAACTTGCAGCTTTGGAAAGAAAAAAATTGCAAATATGTAAATCTCCCATCGTCTTATTACGGACAGATCTGGTTGTTAATTCTTGGCAAATCTAATATTTCGTACTATAACTATTCTGTACCGTTTTCTCTGTACTGGGCATCGGTTTCGCGTTTTTTGTTTCATAGGACACAGTTTCCCATGAAACAAAGAAATCGCACCTGATTCACAAGATACGGAACCATTCCTTAGGTTTTATTACGAAAGAAGGCTTTTTATGATTTCCCGTCTACTTACCTTAACTGCCTGGTCCATGACACCGCCCGCAGTCTGGTCTCCCTTTCATTTAGCATTTATGCTGATCGGCATCCTGCTCGCCGCCTTTGCCGCATGGAAATTGCGGACGCGCTCCGAAGCGTTCCGTCTGCATCTGCTCTTTGCCTGCGGTGTTTTTCTGGCATTTTCCGAGGTCTACAAACAGCTTTTTCTCTATTACATAGAAAACAACCGGCACTACGACTGGTGGTATTTTCCATTCCAGCTCTGCAGCCTGCCGATGTACCTCTGCCTGCTGCTGCCCTTTGTTCCGCATAAATATCAACGTATTTTTTGCACTTTTATGTATAATTACAACCTGCTCGGTGCCGTCATGGTGTTCGTCGATCCGTCCGGTCTGATGCACCCGTACTGGACGCTGACCCTGCATGGATTTATCTGGCATATCCTTCTGATCTTCATCGGGCTACTCATCGCCTTTTCCCGCATGGTGCTGCCAACCGCCAAAGGATTTTGGCAGTCTACATCTGTATTTGCGGTCGGATGTGTCATCGCAACCATCATCAATGTTACCTCGCATCCGTATGGAAACGCGGATATGTTTTATATCACGCCGTACTACGCAACCACGCAGATTGTGTACTCCCAGATCGCTGCTAAATTTGGAATTTTTGCCGGAAATGCAGTGTACGTGCTTTCGATCATCCTGGGTGCCTGGCTGCTGCATCTCGTATATGAAATTCTCTCCCACAGAACCTGCCACTGACAGCCTCTTCCAGATGCATGGCAACTTTAAAAGAGCGCCAGCCCCGCATTCACAGCCGGGCAGACGCTCTTTTCTATAACAGCTCAATTAATTCACTGTCACGGTAAATTCCACTGAAACGACTCTGTAACAATGGATTTTACCCTTTTATTTTTATTTACTGAATCTCGCTATGGAACTCCTGCAGGGACTTAACCTCCAGATGTCCGTTCTTCTTGATACTTCTCAGAGCCTGTACGGTAGCCTTTGCTGCTGCCATGTTGGTGAAGTACGGAATCTTCGCCTTTACAGCTGCCTTACGGATGTAGCTGTCATCGCCTCTGCCCTTCTTATCGTTCGGGGTATTGATAATGATTGCCACTTCTCCGTTGGTAATCTTATCTAAAATGTTCGGACGGCCTTCGTTGATCTTGCATACCTTCTCAGCCGGAAGTCCTGCTGCTACCATCACATCACAGGTTCTGCCTGTACCCATCAGGGTAAAGCCACACTCGTAGAAGCCTCTTGCAACCTCGATAAGCTCTATCTTATCCTTGTCATTGACACTCAGGAGGACAGTTCCTGAGGAAGGAAGACGTGTCTGGGTTGCTTCCTGTGCCTTGTAGATAGCCTCACCAACGCTGGTGGACATACCAAGAACCTCACCGGTGGAACGCATCTCCGGTCCAAGTACCGGGTCAACCTCCGGGAACATCTTGAACGGGAATACCGGCATCTTAACACCGTAGTGCGGAATCTTCTTCTCTTTCAGTGCCGGAACCGGTGACGGACGGCCTGTTAAGTAGGAAGTCATGATATCCGTTGCCAGTTTTACCATCTTGATGTTGCATACTTTAGATACCAGCGGCACGGTACGGGATGCTCTCGGGTTTGCCTCCAGCACGTACACTTCGCCGTCCTCGATTGCATACTGCATGTTCATCAGACCTACAACGTGCATCTCTTTTGCAATACGGCTTGTGTAATCACGGATTGTCTCTACCTGATCCTTGGTCAGATTTCTGGACGGAAGGATACAAGCGGAGTCACCGGAGTGGATACCTGCCAGCTCGATATGCTCCATAACAGCCGGAACAAATACGTTCTCGCCATCGCTGATAGCATCTGCCTCACACTCGGTTGCATGATGCAGGAAACGGTCAATCAGAATCGGACGATCCGGAGTTACACCGACAGCTGCTCTCATATAGAAGGTCATCGCTTCATCGTCATGAACAACCTCCATGCCGCGGCCGCCAAGTACATAGGACGGACGAACCATAACCGGGTAACCGATCTTATTCGCAATCTCTAATGCGTCATCAACGGTAACTGCCATGCCTGACTCCGGCATCGGAATCTGCAGTTTATCCATCATCGCACGGAACAGGTCACGATCCTCTGCCATGTCGATGGTTTCCGGAGTTGTACCCAGAATATTGACACCATATTTCTTCAGGTCTGCTGCCAGGTTCAGCGGTGTCTGACCACCAAACTGTGCGATAACTCCCAGCGGTTTCTCCTTATGATAGATGCTTAATACATCTTCCAGAGTCAGCGGCTCGAAATACAGTTTATCGGAGGTATCATAGTCTGTAGATACGGTCTCTGGGTTGCAGTTAACGATAATTGTCTCAAATCCAAGCTCTTTCAGAGCGATAGCTGCATGTACGCAGCAGTAGTCGAACTCAATACCCTGACCGATACGGTTCGGACCGCCGCCCAGAATCATGATCTTCTTGTTGTCGCTGCACGGACTCTGATCCTTGATGTGATAGCTGGAGAAGTAGTATGCAGAATCCGGTGTGGCACTTACGTGTACGCCCTCCCAGCCTTCTACGATACCTTCTTTGGTTCTTGCATCGCGGATCTCTTCCTCTGTAACGCCTAACAGCTCGCTTAAATATTTATCTGCAAAACCGTCCAGCTTCGCCTGGCGGAGAACCTCAACCGGCGGAACCTCGCCCTTATACTGCATCAGGCTTTCTTCCTCTTCTACCAGTTCTTTCATCTGCTGGATGAAGTAATGTTTAATCTTGGTTAATTCGAACAGCTCGTCTACGGTAGCGCCCTTACGAAGTGCCTCGTACATAATGAACTGACGTTCGCTGCTCGGAACATGCAGCATCGCAAGCAGTTCTTTTTTTGTCTTCTTATCGAAGTCTTTCGCATGACCAAGACCGTAGCGGCCTCTCTCCAGGCTTCGGATCGCCTTCTGGAATGCCTCTTTGTAGGTCTTTCCGATACTCATAACCTCGCCGACTGCCTTCATCTGGGTTCCCAGCTTGTCCTCTGCGCCTTTGAACTTCTCAAATGCCCAGCGTGCAAACTTGATAACAATATAGTCGCCGGACGGAACATACTGATCCAGAGTGCCGCTCTTGCCGCATGGAATCTCATCCAGAGTCATACCGGTTGCCAGCATCGCTGATACCAGTGCAATCGGGAAACCAGTTGCCTTGGATGCCAGTGCGGACGAACGGGAGGTTCTCGGGTTGATCTCGATAACAATATCACGGTCTGTCTTCGGATCGTGTGCCCACTGTACGTTGGTACCGCCGATTACCTGGATTGCTTCTACGATCTTGTAGGATTTCTCCTGCAGACGTTTCTGTACTTCTTCCGAAATGGTTAACATCGGAGCAGAACAGAAGGAATCTCCGGTGTGTACGCCCAGCGGATCAATATTTTCAATAAAGCAGACAGTGATCATGTTGTTCTTCGCATCGCGGACAACTTCCAGCTCAAGCTCTTCCCATCCAAGGATAGACTCCTCTACCAGAACCTGACCAACCATGCTGGCCTGCAGGCCTCTTGCACACACGGTCTTCAGTTCTTCTACGTTATATACAAGACCGCCGCCTTCGCCGCCCATGGTGTAAGCCGGACGAAGAACAACCGGATAACCCAGTTTATCTGCGATTGCCAGTGCATCCTCAACGCTGTAGGCAACCTCACTTCTAGCCATCTCGATACCCAGGCTTTCCATTGTATGCTTAAACTCGATACGGTCCTCACCACGCTCGATAGCATCAACCTGAACGCCGATTACTTTAACATCATATTTATCCAGAACACCTGCTGCTGCCAATTCGGAGCAGAGGTTCAGTCCGGACTGTCCACCCAGGTTCGGGAGCAGCGCATCCGGGCGCTCTTTTTCAATGATCTGAGTCAGACGGTCTACGTTCAGCGGCTCAATATAAGTCACATCTGCTGTCTCCGGATCCGTCATAATCGTAGCCGGATTGGAATTGACCAGCACAATCTCATAGCCGAGTTTTCTCAGTGCCTTGCACGCCTGTGTTCCCGAATAATCGAACTCACACGCCTGTCCGATAATGATTGGACCGGAACCGATAATCAATACTTTGTGAATGTCATTTCTCCTCATGTTTTCTCCCTCTCATTGTCTGCTGTTTTTTGGCTTTAAAAAAGCGGCCTCCCGGATCAACTAAAAATCAAGCACCTCCGCGGTGCCTTCACGCGCGTCTGTCTGATCTTCCGTCACCCTGACAGCCTCCGCCAATCGCAGCTCTGCCAGACCCCAGTTAGCCATTATCAGCATTATAATAGAAAGCGCTTTATTTGTAAACAAAAAATTTTACAAAAATCGATCTTTTTCGCTTTTCAAATTTGATCTTCTATGATATTATAGTAAAGATATACTGGGGTGTTTATTTTGTCAAAAAGGCAGATTTAGACCCTCTTATTTTCGTTCCTGCGCGAGAATGTGCCAAGGCACATTCTTTTTTATTATCTTGTCCTACGAAAATCCTACGAAAAGGAAAGGGGTTATCCATTATGAAAAAAGTTGTCATCATCGACGGTCAGGGCGGACGCATGGGGCGCGCCCTCGTAGAAGAAATCCATAAACTCTGTCCCGGACAGCCGCTTCTCGCGCTCGGTGCCAACACCACTGCCACTGCCGCGATGATGAAAGCCGGAGCTGCCATGGGCGCCACTGGAGAAAACCCCGTTCTCGTCGCCTGCCGCGATGCCGACCTAATCATCGGACCAATCGGCATCGTCATTGCAGACTCCCTCTTAGGAGAAATCACCCCCGCCATGGCAGCCGCCATCGGACAAAGCCGCGCCCAGAAAATCCTGATTCCTGTCAGTGGAAGCTCCTATTGCCGCCATATTTTAGTAGGAACACAGAATTTACCAATGAATGAATATATCCATTTGGCGGCAGAGGAAGCAGCTGCCTACCTGAATCATATTTAAAAAATGCACGAAGCTGAACTCTCATCGTTCCGCTCCGTGCATTTTTCTCCCGGTCTCTTTATCCTTCAAAACCTGCATCTTCAACTCATCCACCCCGGAAAATTTCATCTCCGGCCGCATAAAATCTAAAAAATGAACCTCTATCTTTTTCCCATACAGGTTTTCATCCAGATCATAGATATATGTCTCCGCCCCTGCTGGTCGTTCTCCGGCAATCGTCGGTTTTTTTCCAATATTCGTGATACTTCCATAAGAAGCACCCTCAATCACCGTCCGGGAGAGATATACCCCGAACGCCGGAAGATGTTTCTGGATTCCCGGCAGGATATTCGCCGTCGGAAACCCTAGGGTGGAACCTAAATGCTCCCCGTGTACCACCTGTCCGCTAATCCGGTACTCGTATCCCAACAGTTCATTCGCCTTGCGGATATTTCCCTTCGCCAGCTCTTCCCGGATATAGGTGCTGCTGATCTCGCGATCGCCGTCCATCGCCTTTTCAACGATCGATACCTCATATCCATATTTCGGTGCCAGTTTCCGAAGCAGTTCAGCATCGCCCTTCCGCTGGTAGCCAAAATGGCAGTCCGGACCGGACACGATCGCCTTTGCGCCCATCTTGCCGACCAGAATCTCGGCAACAAACTGTTCCGGGTCCATATGTGCGACTTCCTGATTGAACGGATATTCCACCAGATACTCCACCCCCGCCTCGCGCAGGTTCTCCTCGCGCTCCTCGTTGGTCGTGATCATCGTCTGCAGCTTTCCCCGGATCAAGGTTCCCGGTGCCGTCTCAAAGGTAAACACCGCTGGTTTATATCCTTTTTCCCGATACCGCATCACTTCCCGCAGCAGCTTCTGATGTCCTCTGTGAAGGCCGTCAAACTTACCGATCGTGACCGCAGTCGGCTCTTTTATCTGAAATTCTCTGGTTCCGGCAAAATACTGCATCTTACTCTCCTCCCAGAAAGATCTTACGTGGTTTCCATTGTTTCTTCTCCGGCTGATAGGCATAGAGACCGATAAACTGGTTCGCGCTGTCATAGACGCGGATGATTCCAGAATCCGGAAGTACCATCTCTGAGTTTCCATCCGCAGAAACCTGGTGTTCAGCCAAACTGCTTCCGATCTGCACCAAGCAGCCGTCTCTCGGTCCCAGCCCCTTCGGGAATGGATTTCCATTCTGCAGAAGCTTATCCAGAACTTCGCTCTCCGACACATACGCCGGGCAGTCCTCAAACATTCCATCCACCGGCACGATCCTATCCTCGATCTGACCGGCTTTCGCCAGCGCTTCCACCTCGGACAGGCGCAGGCTGTCCCCGATCGCAAATCGATCGACGCGGGTGCGGATCAGTTTTTCCATACAGCCGCCGCATCCCAGCTTTTCACCGATATCATGGCACAGGGTACGGATGTAGGTTCCCTTGGAACAGGTCACGGTCATCGTCACACGCGGCAGTTCCATCGCATCTATCTGAAGATCATAGATTTCCACCGGACGTGCTGCCCGCTCTACCTCTTTTCCGGCTCTCGCCAGCTCGTAGAGCTTCTTTCCGTTGACCTTAAGCGCCGAATACATCGGCGGTACCTGCATATACGGACCAACAAAGCTCTCCGCCGCCCCGCGGACTGCCGGTTCTGTCAGCTGTTCCGTCGGTTTCTCCGAAAGAATCGTTCCTGTCGTATCCTGCGTATCGGTTTCGGTTCCCAGCAAAAGAACTGCCTGATACGTCTTCCTCTTATCCGTCAAAAGGTCGCACAGCTTCGTTCCCTTCCCCAGACATACAGGGAGTACGCCCTCCGCTGCCGGATCGAGCGTACCCGTATGACCGATCTTTTTCTGTCTCAAAATGCCCCGGAGCTTCGCCACCACATCGTGGGACGTAAACCCCGGTTCTTTATAAATGTTTATCACACCGTGAAACATAAAATCTCCTAAAAAATCAGAACTATTACCGTCCATGCGCTGTGCACCTGAAAGCAGGCAGCGCAATCAGCAACAGAACCTCCTATTCCTCCCTACGGGCATCCATCTGTTTCTCAATATGTCCCGTCAGGTTGTTGATCACATCCCTCGGATGTCCCTGCATCGTGCAGCCCGCCGCGTGGATGTGTCCGCCGCCGCCGAAATACACCGCCACCTTGCTCACATCGACATAGTCGTTGGAACGAAGGCTGACCTTGTACTCGTTGAACGCCTTTTCATAGATGAAAATGGCACATTCCACTCCTTCGGTAATCCGGAGCTGATCGATAATGCCATCCAGATCGTTCGTATCGACACCGTAAAACTCCATTTCTTTCTGGGAAACCACACTGAAAATACATCTTCCATCCAGAATCCGTGTACTGCCAAGCAGCGCTTTTCCGAGAATCTGGTTCTGTGCGTAGGTCTTGCGGTAAAAGCTGTCGTCGATGATCTTCGCCGCGTTCACGCCTTTTTCCATCAGCGCGCCCGCGATTTCCATCGTTTTCCGGGTCGTTGAATTGTACTTAAATACACCTGTGTCATGCACAATTCCGGTATAGAGACACTCTGCCGCCTCCCTGCTGATCTTTGCCTCATCAAGAAGCGTGTATAACACTTCGCTGCAGGAGCTTGCGTCCGGAATGATGTAATTTTGTTCAGCAAATCCTGTATTGGTTCTGTGATGATCGATACAGAGTGTCTTGGCGGCGCTGTCAAAATAGACCGCGTAGCCGCCCAGACGCTCTTTGTCGCTGGCATCCAGCGTAATGCACAGATCAAACTGTTTTTCCGGCACAATCTCGGTATGAATTTTCTCAAAATCATTCATATAAGAAAATTTAGCAGCCGGATGGTCGAGAAACAGTTCTGCCTCTATCTGCGGATAATTCTCCCGCAGATAGTTAAGCAGTCCCAGAGTCGTTCCGATACAGTCCCCGTCCGGATGGATGTGACCAAGCAGTACGATGTGCTCCGCCCCTTCCAGTGACGCCTCTAAGATATTTTTACTCATTTTCTTCCTCATCTCCCGATTCTGAGTCTCTGAGGTTTTCAGTTACTTCATCGATCAGGCGGGTCATGTGTACACCGTACTCAATCGACTGATCGAGAATAAATGTAATTTCCGGCGTATTCCGTAAATTAATGCGTTTTGCAAGCTGGGTGCGGACAAATCCGACAGCACTTTTCAGTCCCTGGATCGTATCCTTCGCCGCTTCCTCGTTGCCTAACACGCTGATATACGCCTTGCAGTACTTGAGATCCGGAGTTACCTCCACGGAGACAACCGTTGTCATCGGATGAATCCGCGGATCTTTCAGCTCACGGCTGATGATGGAACTCAGCTCTCTCTGTACTTCACTGTTAATTCTTGTATTTTTAATGCTATTTTTACGCATGAATCCCTCTGCCTTTCTAGCGCGGAACCTCTACCATCGCATATGCTTCGATCATATCGTCTTCCTGCAGATCGTTGAACTTCTCAAATACAAGACCACACTCGTATCCGGAAGCAACTTCCTTCACGTCGTCCTTGAAACGCTTTAAGGATGCCAGCGGACCATCGAAGATCTGCTCGCCGTCACGGGTAATACGTGCCTTGCAGCCTCTCTGGAATTTACCATCCAGGACGTAGGAACCAGCGATAGTACCAACGCCGGAAGCCTTGAAGGTCTGACGTACAACGGCGTGACCGATTACCTGCTCCTCGTAGATCGGGTCAAGCATACCCTTCATCGCTGCCTCGACATCCTCGATTGCCTGATAGATGACGCGGTAGAGACGAACGTCTACTTTCTCACGCTCTGCGATGGACTTCGCGGTTGCGTCCGGGCGCACATTGAAACCAATAATGATCGCGTTGGATGCGGCTGCCAGACTGACGTCGGACTCGTTGATCGCACCAACACCGCCGTGGATGACCTTGACTACAACTTCCTCGTTGGACAGTTTCATCAGGCTCTGTTTTACTGCCTCGACCGAACCCTGTACATCTGCCTTGACGATCAGTGGAAGTTCCTTTACATTTCCTGCCTTGATCTGGGAGAACAGATCGTCCAGGGAAAGCTTCATCTTTGTATCTTCAATTAACTTATTCTTGCTCTCAGAGATAAAGGTTTCTGCAAAGCTTCTTGCCTCTTTCTCGTTCTCCGGCTGTACAAATACCTCGCCGGCGTTCGGCACGTCATTAAGACCCAGAATCTCGACCGGAGTGGACGGACCAGCCTCTTTGACGCGGCGTCCTTTATCGTCCATCATCGCACGGACACGGCCGTAGCAGGCACCTGCCGCGATCGGATCACCGACATGCAGGGTACCTTTCTGTACCAGGACGGTCGCAACCGGACCTTTACCCTTATCCAGCTCCGCCTCGATGACAAGACCTCTCGCATTACGGTTCGGGTTTGCCTTTAACTCTTTGACCTCTGCGGTCAGAAGGATCATCTCAAGCAGTTCCTTGATACCTTCCTTGGTATGTGCAGATACCGGAACGAAGATGGTGCTGCCGCCCCAGTCCTCCGGAACCAGTTCGTACTCGATAAGCTCCTGTTTTACCTTCTCGATATTGGCACTCGGCTTGTCGATCTTGTTGATCGCTACGATGATCTCAACCCCTGCTGCCTTCGCATGGTTGATCGCCTCGATTGTCTGCGGCATAACACCGTCATCTGCTGCAACAACGAGGATTGCAATATCAGTGGATTTTGCACCACGCATACGCATTGCGGTAAATGCCTCATGTCCCGGCGTATCGAGGAATGTGATCTTCTGTCCGTTGATCTCTACCATGTACGCACCGATGTGCTGGGTGATACCGCCTGCCTCTTTTGCAGTTACATTGGTCTGGCGGATTGCATCCAGAAGGGAGGTTTTACCATGATCGACATGGCCCATAACGCATACAACCGGCGGACGGGTTACCATGTCCTTCTCATCCTCTTCTTCCTCTTTCAGAAGTTCCTCGATGACGTCAACCTTGACCTCTTTCTCACAGAGTACGTCAAACTCCATCGCGATCTCTTCTGCCTGCTCGTAATCTACTTCCTGATTGATGGTGACAACCTTGCCCTGTAAGAAGAGTTTCTTTACAATGACAGACGGCTGAAGTTTCATCTTGTCTGCCAGATCCTTGATGGTGATTACCTCCGGGATCGTGATTGTCTTGATCTCCTCAACCTTTGCCTCCTTCTTCTGCGGCGGCTGAACAGCGCTCTTTACGTTCTTTCCGCCTCTTCCCTTGGAGTGCATCTCTTCCTCATGGTCGATCTTGCTATATTTATCGTTCTTGTAATTATTCTTATTCTGCTTGTTGTTCTGCGGTTTCTGTACAACCGGGCTGTCGAAGGATGGCTTCGGAATATTTAAACCGCCGCGTCCATCGCGTCCGCCTCTCTGACCATCACGGCCGCCCTGATAGCCGCCGCTTCTCTGTCCGTCACGGTTTCCCTGATAGCCGCCGCTTCTCTGTCCATCGCGGTTTCCCTGATAGCCGCTTCTCTGTCCGTCACGGTTTCCCTGATAGCCGCCGTTTCTCTGTCCGTCGCGGTTTCCCTGATAGCCACTTCTCTGTCCATCACGGTTCTCCGCTGGAGCTGCGCTCTTAGCCGGCTCTGCGGTCTGATCTGCGCCTGCTGCTGCCGGACGGCTTGCCGGTGCGCCGGTCTTGGCTGCGTTTCCTGCATTACCCTTGCCTGCCGGACGGCTTCCTCTCTGTACGCTGTTCTGCGGACGATAAACCGCTGCAATCCGCTTTTTCGGCGGCTCAGTTGTCTTCTCCGCCTCTTTCTTCTCTGCCTCTAACGGCTCTTTCTTTATATCTTCCACTCGATTTGTTTCCGCCTTTCCTGTATCTGTCTTTGACGCTGTCGTCTGTCTCTTTGCTCCTGCAAGGAAACATCTGACTGCTTCTGCCTGTTCCTCCGTCACCTTGGAAGAATGGCTTTTTACGTCAAAATGATTTTTCTGCAGTATCTCTAAAACTTCTTTATTTGATTTGCCAATCTGTTTTGACAACTCATTAACCCTCATGTTTTGCTACCTCCGTTCCGGCACTGCCTTCCCGTTCTGCATAAGCTCCTAAAAGAGCCTGCCCAGAAAAGCGTTAATCATCTAACTTCTCTCTTAACGCCTTTGCAAAACCGGAATCCAAAACGGCCAGAGACGCTCTCATCTCTTTTCCCATCGCGTGTCCCAGCTCTTCCTTCATGCCGAACTGGTACACGGGAACCTTGTAGTATGCACATGAATTTTCAAACATCTTTTTTGTATTATCCGACGCTTCTTCTGACACGATCACCAGATACGCTTTTCCACTCTTGATCGCTTTCTCGGTCATGAACTCGCCGCTTGCCGTCTTACCGGCGCGCGTCGCCAGTCCCAGAAGATTCAGCACCTTTTTACGATTCTCCAAACTGCTCCATCTCCTTTTCCAGCGTCTCATAGACTTCCTTCGGAATCGCCATCTTGAGCGACCGCTCCAATCCTTTGCTCTTTACCGCCTTTTTCCAGCAGTCCATCGAAGGACAGAGGTAGGCGCCGCGTCCATTCCTACGGCCTGTCGCGTCAATCTCGATCGTATCGTCGGCTGTCTTTAAAACGCGGATCATTTCTTTTTTGCTCTTCATTTCTCCGCATCCGATGCACTGTCTGAGCGGCACTTTCTTTGCTCCCACTGTCTATCACTTCCATTTCTGTCAAATCCCGGTTCTGCTGCTTTCTTTCTGCCAAATCTGCTCGTTCCGCCCGAAATCAGCATCCCCGCACATTATCTGTCAGGATTATTCCTGCTCCGCTGCCGGCTCTTCTGTGCCCTCAGCCGCCTCATTTTCTGCTGCCTCGGCTGCGTCTTCCTCTGCCACGCTGATCAGCGGGTCATCGGTGTAGCCCTCGAAGCCTTCCTCATAACCGCTCTCAAGCTCATCTAAAAGACCGGACTCTCTTGCCTGTGTCTCGCTCTTGATATCGATCTTGAAGCCGGTCAGGCGGGCTGCCAGGCGTGCATTCTGACCCTCTTTACCGATTGCCAGGGAAAGCTGGTAATCCGGAACGATCACCTGTGCCTCGCGTGCTTCCTCATCTGCTGCAACCAGGATAACCTTTGCCGGGCTTAACGCGTTCTCAATCAGGAATGCAGGGTTGTCATCCCAGTTGATGATATCGATCTTCTCACCGCGCAGCTCATTGACAACCGCGCTGACACGCGCGCCGTTTAAGCCGACACATGCACCGACCGGATCGACGTTCGGGTCGTTGGAGCTGACTGCCATCTTCGTACGGGAACCTGCCTCACGTGCGATCGCCTTGATCTCTACGGTACCGTCTCGGACCTCGGCAACCTCAGACTCAAAAAGGCGTTTTACCAGATCTGGATGGCTTCTGGATACGGTGATACGCGGGTCGCGCTGTGTCTCTTTTACTTCGATGACATACAGTTTGATACGCTCGGTCGGTTTGAATACCTCGCCCTTTACCTGCTCACTCTCGTTCAAGATCGTGTCGATCTTGCCTAAGTTGATGCTGATGTTGCGTCCTACATAGCGCTGTACGATACCCGTTACGATATCTTTCTCTCTGCAGTGCCACTCCTCATACAGGGCGTTGCGCTCTGCCTCACGAAGTTTCTGTAAGATAACATTCTTCGCGTTCTGAACGGCGATACGTCCAAACTCCTTGGAATTGACAGAGAACTGAACGACATCGCCCAGCTCATACTTGCTGTTTAAGAGCTTTGCCTCTGCCAGGCTTACCTGGGTCATCGGATCCTCTACGGTCTCCACAACCTCACGCTCTGCCACGATGGAAAAATCTCCTGTTTCACGGTTGATGTTTACCTTGACATTATCTGCCCGGCCATAATTGTTTTTGTATGCTGTCAGCAGAGAATTTTCAATCGCTTCTAAAAGAACATCTTTGCTGATATTGTTTTCTTTTTCCAGCAGATTTATTGCCTCAATCAACTCTTTATTCATTTTATTTTATCTCCTCCTACCGTCTAAAAATCAAAGGCTAAACGAATCAAAGCAATCCCTGATTTTTCAAATGTACGCTCGCTGCCGTCCTCCATCGTGAGTGTCACGGAATCCGCGTCATAGGACGTAAGCGTTCCTGTAAATTCCTTCTGTTTGTCGATCGCTTTATACAGGCGGATCTCCACATCTTTGCCGATGCTTCTTGCAAAATCTTTCTCTTTCTTCAGAGGACGTCCCAGTCCCGGAGAACTCACCTCCAGTATATAGCTGTCCTCGATGAAATCTTCCTTATCCAGCCATTCACCAAGCAGACGGCTGATTACCTCGCAGTCATCAACGGTAATACCGCCCTCTTTGTCAATGTAGCACCGCAGATACCAGACACCGACCTCGCGGACATACTCCACATCAACCAGCTCAAACTGATGCTGCTCCAGAACCGGCGTGATCCACGCCTCTACCCGTGCTTCGTACTGCTCTCCCTTTGCCACACCCCCACCACCTTTCTATGAAATTAGAAAGAGTGGACTTTTTTGTCCACTCTTTCCAGTCAGTCTATTATGTTATCGTGCTTAGTATAACATGCTTTTTTCGGAAGTTCAAGAGGTATTTCCTATTGTTTCTCTTTATTTACCGAATACAGCCTCATAATCTGCTTTGAATTTCTCGATACCAGCATCGGTCAGCGGGTGTTTTACCATCTGCATCAGAACCTTGAACGGAACAGTTGCGATGTCAGCGCCAGCCTTCGCGCACTCGATGATGTGCATCGGATGTCTGGTGGAAGCACAGATAATCTCGGTGGAAATCTCCGGATAATTGTCAAAGATCTCTACGATATCGTAAATCAGGTCTGTACCGTTGGTGGAGATGTCATCCAGACGGCCTAAGAACGGAGAAACGTATGTAGCGCCTGCTCTTGCAGCCAGAAGTGCCTGGTTGGCAGTAAAGATCAGGGTTACATTGGTCTTGATGCCCTCAGCGGACAGAGCTTTCACAGCCTTTAAGCCCTCGGTAGTCATCGGGATTTTAACAACCATGTTCGGATGAATCTTAGCGATCTCACGACCCTCGGCGATCATATCCTCTGCCTTCACAGTCGTAGCCTTAACCTCACCGGAAATCGGTCCATCTACAATGCTGGTAATCTCTTTGATAACCTCATTAAAATCACGGCCTTCTTTTGCAATCAGAGACGGGTTTGTGGTAACGCCACAGATAATACCCATATCATTCGCTTCACGGATCTCATCAACATTCGCGGTATCAATAAAAAATTTCATTTCTCATATCCTCCTAATTTTTATAAGATAGATAGCCAGTATCTCCTATATCTGCTATACATAAGTATACCATACTTGTCCCATCTATTTCCATACTTGAATCTATATTTTACAAATTGTTACTGTTCACGCATACGTGCCCAGTAACTACAAATTCCCCTGTCCGTAATACGCCCCCGGGCCATGCTTCCGCAGATAATGTTTATCCTGCAGGCACTGCGGCGCTTCCTTCACATCCGGATTGATCATCTCGCAGCGCGCCGCCATCTTGGCAACCTCCTCGAGTACAACCGCGTTGTGAACCGCCTCATGCGCATCCTTGCCCCAGGTAAACGGTCCATGGTTCTTGCAGAGCACACATGGCACCGCCATCGGGTCGAGCTTCCTCTCCTCAAACAAATCTGCAATCAGCACGCCTGTGTTCCACTCATAATTCTTTAATTCTTCCTCATTTAAGTTTCTCGCGCATGGAACGGAACCATAAATATAATCTGCATGGGTCGTCCCGTAGCACGGAATGTCGCGTCCCGCCTGCGCCCAGGAAGTCGCCCACGGGCTGTGCGTGTGAACCACGCCGCCGATCTTCGGAAAACGGTTATAAAGAATCAGGTGAGTTTTTGTATCAGAGGACGGATTCAGCGTTCCCTCAACGCGGTTTCCTTCCAGATCCATGACAACCATATCATCTGGCGTCAGTTTGTCATAGTCCACGCCAGACGGTTTGATGACAAACAACCCCTTCTCACGGTCAATCCCGGAAACATTGCCCCAGGTAAAGGTAACCAGACCGTATTTCGGAAGCAGCATATTGGCTTCGTATACTTCTTTTTTTAATTCTTCCAGCATCGATTAAAACCTTCCTTCTACGGCGCCTCTCTCGGCAGCCAGACCATTGATATAGCTTGTCATAAACGCATTGAAGCCCTCGACATCCTTTGCATCCGGCTCCATCGTCTCCGCCTTTGCATCTGCAAATACCTGCTCATTTAAGTAATCGGACAAGCTCTGTCCCGGCTTCTTATCCTTGCGGTACGCCGCCAGAACCGCGATACCCCAGGCACCGCCCTCACCGGCTGTCTCCATAACGGATACCGGCACGTCAGCCGCTGCCGCCATGATACGCTGTCCAACACCCTTGGTCTTGAAGAATCCGCCATGACCCATCAGTTTATCCAGTGTCACGTGCTCTTCCTTGAACAGAATGTCCAGACCATATTTCAGGGTTGCCAGGGAACTGTATAAGTGGGTACGCATGAAGTTTGCCAGTCCCAGCTTGCTGTCGGGATGGCGCATAAACAGCGGGCGTCCCTCCTCGAAGTCGGTGATCGGCTCGCCGGAGAGGTAGCAGTAGGACATCAGTCCTCCGCAATCTTCATCGCCCTCAAGCGCCTTGCGGTACAGGGTTCCAAACAGGGTGTTGCGGTCTGTTTTCTGACCCATCAGCTCATAGAACTCTTCAAACAGACCTACCCAGGCATTCAGATCGGAGGTACAGTTGTTGCAGTGAACCATGCCGACCAGATGACCGTCCGGCGTAGTTACCATGTCAATCTCCTGGTGAACCGTCTCCAGAGTCTTTTCCAGAACAACCATTGCAAATACGGAAGTTCCGGCAGATACGTTACCGGTGCGGACTGCCACACTATTGGTTGCAGTCATACCGGTTCCTGCATCGCCCTCCGGCGGGCACAGCGGAATGCCAGCTTCCAGATTGCCGCTCTCATCCAGCAGCTTCGCGCCTTCATCCGTCAGCGTTCCCGCCTCATCGCCAGCGCTCAGAACCTCTGGCAGAAGGTCGCGCAGCTTCCACGGATATCCCTTCGGAACCATCATTTCTTCGAATTTATCCAGCATTTCAGCATCATACTGTCCGGTTGCCGGATCGATCGGGAACATACCCGAAGCATCGCCGACGCCAAGTACCTGCTTGCCAGTCAGTTTCCAATGTACATATCCGGCTAAGGTGGTCAGAAAATGCACGTGGGATACGTGCTCCTCGCCGTTGATCACCGCCTGATACAGGTGTGCAATACTCCATCTCTGCGGGATATTGTAGTTAAACAGGTCCGTCAGGCGTCTTGCTGCCTCGGCGGTCATCGTATTTCTCCAGGTACGGAACGGAACGAGCAGTTTTCCGTCCGCATCAAATGCCATATAGCCGTGCATCATGGCGCTGACGCCCATCGCACCAACCCTTTTAAGCGTTAAACCGTATTGGTTCTTCACATCGGCAGCCAGATCCGCATAGCAGTCCTTTAAGCCTTTCCAGATATCTTCCAGGGAATAGGTCCAGATACCATTTTCCAGACGGTTTTCCCACTCATAGCTCCCCTGCGCGATCGGCGCGGTCGTGCCGTCCGTCAAGACTGCCTTGATTCGGGTCGAACCAAATTCAATTCCGAGCGCTGTATTTCCGCTCTCTATGTCTTTCTTGATCTCTTCCGCACTGCGGCCCATATCCATCCTCCTCATTGTAGCAAAAAGGCGCACCGCCGCCGGAATTATCATCCCCTTGGCTGCGGCACGCCCCGTCATTCATAACTATTCTATTTTCACAATTGTGGCGAAAACTTATGCAGTTACGTTTTTTCAAAAATTTTTATCTTTCAAACGCCCTATTATTTCATAAAGAATTTCTGTAAATCAGCCTCTGTCGTATCTTCGCCGATTGTAATTAACTCGGTACCGGTCAGACGCGCGAACATAGCGATGTCATCTCTTGTCAGAGCGGTAGATACAACGGAGTGATGAGCGCCGCCTGCGTAGCACCATGCAGCCGTACCGATCTGGAAGTTCGGTTTATGACGGTACATAATTCTCGCCACCGGAAGTTTTGGCATCGGTTTCGGCTGTTTTACAAGCTCAATATCTGCACAGATGATGCGGAAATGGTCGCCCATATCTACCATCGTTACCTGGATACCATCGCCGGTCACGCCGTCGAAGATCAGTCTTGCCGGATCCTCCTTGCCGCCGATACCCAGCGGAATTACATCAATCTCCGGTTTAGTTGCTGCAAATGCCGGCGGAACCTCCAGCATATGGGAAGCTAACTCTAACTCCTGTCCCGGAGTCAGATCGTAGGTATAATCCTCGATAAAGCCGGTTGCTCCCTCTTTGCCCTCGGACATCTTCATCAGGACTGCAGACAGAGCGGAAATCTTGTAATCGCCCTCCGGACCAAAGCCGATGCCTTTGCCCATCAGGTTCTGTGCTGCGATACCCGGAAGCTGCTTTAAGCCGTGCAGATCCTGGAATGTATCAGCGAATGCGCCGATTCCGTTCGCGGAGAGAAATTTTTCCAGACCTACTTCATATTTAGCCTGCTCGCGGACAGAATCAATGCGGTCGGTCTTCATTGTATACTTATCGGTATACTCTTTCATCTTCGCGTCGATCTCTTCCTCGGTTACCTGGTTGATGATGTCAACCAGATCGCCCAGTGCGTAATAGTTGCACTCCCAGCCGTATTTGATCTGGCTCTCTACGCGGTCGCCGTCGGTAACCGCCACCTCGCGCATATTGTTGCCGAAGGAAGCCACCTTTAAGGACTTGGAGTAGGAGATAGCCTTTGCAACGGATGCAAACTGGCGGATCTTTGCTACCACATCATCATGTTTGTAATATCCAGCTACAACCTCATGCGGAATACCCATTCTGGCAACGATGAAGCCGTACTCACGGTCGCCATGTGCGGACTGATTCAGGTTCATGAAATCCATGTCGATCTCATCATACGGAAGCTTTTCATTTGCCTGTGTATGTAAATGAAGCAGCGGTTTTCTTAATTCCTGCAGACCCTTGATCCACATTTTTGCAGGGGAGAAGGTGTGCATCCATGTGATAACGCCGACACAGTCATCATCATTGGAAGCTTTCCGCATATCCTGAATACAGATTTCAGAAGTCTCTACGGTTGGAAGAAGTTCGATCTCTGCCAGATCGCCCACTTTTTCGTTTAAGAATGCAACCATCTGACGGCTGTCTTCTGCAACCTGTTTCAGGCATTCCTCTCCGTATAAGTCTTGGGAACCCACAATAAAGTATAACTTTTTCATTTTAATCTGCCTCCTTGTCATTTTCAATGTATATCCCGAACCGAATTTCCGTTGTTAAACATCACCGGAAACCGGTACGAATACTTCTTTTCCTGCCAGTCCGAATCCTCTATCATCCGCAGAAGATTGCGCGCTGTCAGCCGCCCAAGATTGTACTTGGGATGAATCACGGACAAGATCGTGAGATCCCCCTCCTGCACCGGTCCGGCATCATCAAACGATACCAGGGAAATATCTTCCGGCACGCGCAGTCCGCGGTCCTTTAAAAAATCCATATAGCTGCCCGCTACCTCGTCGTTGTAGAGGATCATCGCGGTACAGTCCTTCGTCCGGCGGTACATCCGCTGAAGACCTTTTTTGCTTAATTTTTCTTCCATATCCCGGGTCGAATACCAGCGGATCCAGTCCTCCTGGAAATCGATCCCGAAATCCGACAGGCACTCGATAAAGCCGCGGTAACGCTCGATCCCCTGCCAGTCATCGTATTTGAAAATACCGCCGATCCGGGTATGTCCGTTCTGTATCAAAATCCGCGTCAACTCATAGCCCGCGCGCGCATCCGACATCTCCACGCTGTCAAACGTCTCATTCTGGTAATGATTGTGAATAAACAGCGTCGGAATATTTCTCCGCCGTATCTCCTTGTAAAGCCGCAGATTCGGATTCGGGAAACTGGAACGCGTCCCCTCGATGATGAGTCCGGACACATTGCGCCCCAGCATCCCCTTGAGATACAGGGCCTCATCATTTAAGCGGTTACGCGTGACCGAAACGCTGATCTCATAACCTTCCTCCCGCAGGACGGACTCGATTCCCTCGTACACCTGCGGAAACAGGTAATCTGAAAAATAACTGAGAATCAGTCCGATGCGGGGACGTTCTTCCTTATCCTTCTCCGGCGCATAGGAAACGTATGTGCCGCTTCCCTTGACCCGGGCAATCAGCCCGTCCTGCTCCAGGCGGTCGAGCGCGTTGCGGACCGTCTGGCGGGAGTATCCAAATTTATTCTGGAGCATATGCTCGGATGGAAACTTGTCCATATTCCGGAGCACCCCGCTCATAATCAGCGTCCGACCCCAGTTGTAGAGCTTCTGATATTTAAGTCCACCCTGATTCCGGCTGCTGTTCTCCCTCATACTGTAACCTCCAGATGTCGCTTTTGTCTGTCCTATTTGATAACCTGCAGAGACTGACGGTCTGCGAATACAGCTACGAATATCAGGAATACAACACCCTGGATGAGCTGCATCATCTGTGTGGTAAAGCCCATCATCGTCAGACCACTGTTCAGGACGATGTACAGAAGAGAACCAACGATGATATTCTCAAAACGTACCTTCGCACCACCGGAAATCGGCATACCGCCCAGTACCAGTGCAATCAGGATCTGGGTCTCAAGCTGGTTACCACCGGAAGAAGTAACCGAACCAACCTTGATAACATTGATAAATGCGGCAAATCCTGTGATCGCACCTGCCAGTGTGTAGATAAGGAACTTCATGCGGTCGGTACGGATGCCGGAGAACATCGCTGCTTTCTCACCTGCTCCGATCGCCTTTAAATAAGTACCAAACTTGGTAAAGCGGAATAAAATAAATCCGATAATCAGGACCACCAACGTACAAGCCAGCTTTAATTCAGTGCTGTCGAAGTTGATTAACATCGCAGAGCCGGCTACCGGCGCGTTGGTCGTCAGATATTTGATAAATCCACGGAATAAGAACATCGTACAAATCGTAACGATGAAGGATTTAATCTTGCGGTATACATAGAAGTAACCGTTGATGGCACCGATCGCTGCACCAACCGCGATACCTGCCACAATCGCCAGTGGAATGCTGGTCTTGGAAACCATGCAGACAACAATCGATGCAATACCAAGGATGGAACCCTGGGAGAAATCCAGACCGCCCATCGTCATGATAAAGAATACGCCGGTTGCCGAAATCATAGTGACATACACCTGGGAAAGTACCAGAGGAAGGTTATTCATCATCCGGAAATTCGTCAGGGCATTGAACATAAGAAAGATAATAATCAGTCCCGCAATCGGCAGAAGCGAACGGATCATCGTCATTTTTGATAACTTTTTGAGCTGCTGCTCTTTATTTTCCGTACTTGTCTTAACTTGATTCTCCATTGCATCCTCCTTATACCATCATCGTGATCAGGCTGTTCTCATCCATCGCCTCATCACGTTCCAGCTCACCGCTGATCTTGCCGTCCTTCATGATAATGATGCGGTCGCACATACCAATCAGCTCCATCAGCTCCTCGGAAATCATGATAATCGATTTTCCATTCTTTCTCATCTGGTTCATTAACTGGTAAATGTCCTGTTTAACCTTAATATCAATACCACGGGTCGGACTGTCGAGAACGACAATATCGGAATCTTTTCCAATCCATCTTGCCAGAACGACCTTCTGCTTATTACCACCAGAAAGCTCCGAAACAAACTGGTTTACGTTTACCATCTTGACGGACATCTGTTTTGCAAACTGGTTGGAAAATTCTCTTAATTTCTTATCGCTCAACAGGTGAATCTTGTTTGCCAGCGAATCCAGGGACGGCAGGCAGATGTTGTCGCCAATGCTCTGGTTTAAAACGACCGACTCATTATCACGATCCTTCGATGTATACGCGATGCTGTGCTTGATCGCGCTCGGGATATCGTTAATCTGCGTTCCGTCTGCCAGCTCTACCGTACCGGTTCTGTCATAGGATGCGCCGAAGATTGCTTTGCCGATCTCATGCATACCGGACTCAGACAGACCGCCGAAGCCCAGAATCTCGCCCTTGTGAAGGTCAAAAGACACATCCTCAATCAGTCCCGGAACCGTCACATTTTTCACTGAAAGAACCACTTCATCCGATACCTTCTCGCCGTAGTCTGCACGGTAATAATCACCGGTTACCTCACGACCTACCATCAGACGTTTCAGATCGTCCTCGGTCACATCCTTGCTCTTTACAGTGTCGATATAAACACCATCCCGCAGGATTGTGATGGTATCGGATTTATCCAGAATCTCCGGAAGGTCATGGGAGATAAAGATGACTGTGTTGCCGCTCTCACGGATGCGGTTCATGTGTTTGTAAAGTTCTTCACGACCTTCCTGGGAAAGTGCCGTGGTCGTCTCATCAATGACAACAATCTTCGGATTGAAGTAGGTCGCCTTTACGATCTCGACCAGTTTCCGGTCCTCGAAATTGTAGTTGTCGATAATGTCTGCCGCCTTGATACGCTCGAAGCCGTACTGTTTCAGAAGCTCCGTCGCCTTTTTATTCATGGCATTTGTATTTTTAATTCCCATATGTACGAACTGATCTTCGTGTCCCAGGAATATATTTTCCGCTACTGTAAGTCCTGACAAGGTTCCTAACTCCTGTACGATGATAGAAACACCCTCGTTGTTGGCTTCTACCTGATTCTTCGGATGAATCTCTTTCCCATCCAGAATGAAGGTACCGCTTCCGATACTGTAGATGCCGGTCAGCATGTTGGTCAGCGTCGATTTACCGGAACCATTCTCTCCGATCAGCGCGTGAACCTCGCCTTTATTGACATTGAAAGACACATTCTGAACTGCCTTCGTGATACCGAAGGACTTGCAAAGATTTTTTACCTGTAATCTTACCTCGCTCATTGCATTTCCTCCCTCGATTTACTTGACAATCTCGCCTTTTTCCGCTTTTGTGGTCAGCGTGATTATGATTAACAGTGCCAGACCTGTGATAACGTCCTGAATTGCTGTCGGTGCGCCCATCGCGATGAAACCAAAGAAAATAATGTTGATAACAAACTCGCCGATGACAATCGCCTGCAGCGGCATGCCATATTTCTTAAACGCCAGACCGAAGAAGCATCCCATCGTCGGAACGAAGTTACGGCTCATCGACGCCATACCGGTTACCGCTACCATGGAGGAACCGTAGCTGATCGTTAAAATCGCCATAACGCCTAAAAATGCGCCGCTTAAGATAAATGCAAGTACTTTGTACTTATTAACATTGATACCCATGTTTTTCGCTACGAACTCGTTGCTGCCGATCGCATATGTATACGTACCAATCTTTGTATAATTTAAGAAAATGTAAGCTGCCACACATGCCAGAAGTGCCAGAATAATGTTCCACGGCATCTGTCCGAATGCACGGAGGTTGGACGGAAGCGTCTGCTCCACGCCGCCTGCGATGTAGTTGGCAACCGACTCATAGATAAGAGCCAGACCCGTCGTTACAATCATGGACGGGATACGGAGTTTTACATAAAAAACACCGTTTAAAAGTCCGACAATCGTACCAGTCAGCACGCTGCCGATGATAAGACCGGCATATCCCATGCCGAAACGAGAGGCAAATACACAGCCTACAATCGCTGAAAGCATGATGTTCGCGCCGATGGAGAAATCGAACATACCCATAACCATAACAAAGTAAAAACCAACAGCGCCAACCGTCGCGATCAGGCTGGCCTGAAAATAACTCAGCATATTGGCCGGAGAACCAAAATTGCCCGGCGTCAAAGCTTTAAAAATCGCCCAGGAAAGCACTACCAAACCCACCAGGATGATATAACCCTTGGCAGTTCCCGAAAGTTTTTTCTTTCCGGTTGTTTCAACAACAGAAGAACCCATATTTTATACCTCATTCATAACTGCTCAGTTTCTTTTTTCTTTTAAAGAAAAGACCGGCATCGCGCCGTGCGATACCGGCCTTTTCTATTACATTCAGCCTCTTAAAATTCTATAATTTGAATCAGTTTCTGAATTAATTAGTTGCCTGCTCTCTGTGCAGCATCCTCGATGGAGATACCAGCTGCAGTTGCTTTCAGATCATCCAGGCTAAGCTCGGACATAGCTACCAGTTCCTCATCGGTGTATGGAAGCTGATCTACGAAGTACTGCTCATATGCTTTGTAGTCGTCCGGAGAAGATACATACAGATACGGGAACGGAACGTCCTCGAAGTTGCCCTCGATACCTGTGTAGTTGCCCTTGATTGCGTTGTAAACCATCATGAAAGCGATAAGCGGATCGCAATAATGTCCACCGGACTCACCGGCCATAGAACCATTTTCAAGTCTCTCGCCCAGATCCGGAAGGAAGTCTGTGGAAACGATGTCGATATCCTGAGTCTTGCCTGCACGCTCAACTGCTGCGATAGCGCCCTGAAGCGGATCACCGCCGCCGCCTGCCGGAATCAGTGCATCCAGAGTCGGATCTGCGGACATCAGAGCCTCTGCTGCCTTGGAACCACCCTCAGAAGAAGTACCTGCGTACTGCGGCTCAGACAGTTTTGCCTGATCATCCGGATGCTCTGCGTTCCATTTCTCAACGCCAGCTTTGTAGCCTTCCCATCTGCCAAGCCAGGTAGCGTCGCCCTGCTCCCAGCCGATCAGACCGATGTTTCTGTCGCCCTTGTCCAGAAGAATCTGAACTAATTTTTCACCGTTCTCCGGCTCGTTCTCATGAACAGCGCCGATGTAGTACGGTGATGCGGTTGCTAAATCATAGATATCCTTGCTGTTCTCCTGGCTGATAACACGGAAGAACTGTGCCAGATATACTTTATTGTCATTACATGTCTTAATAGCGGATGTCATCTCTGTATCAGAAGAGTTGCAGATGATGATACCCTGGCATCCTGCTGCTGCTAACTGCTCTACGGATGCGGTAACCTTCTCCGACACATGACCCTGGTCAACATACTGAACCTGAACGCCCAGAGCCTTTGCTGCCTCGTCGATGATCAGCTTACACTGGGAACCAAGTACATCGGTGGAGGACCAGATGGAAACACCGATCTTAATGTCTTTGTTGTCGATCGTCGAAGCTACTGCCTCGCTTCCTTCTGCTGCAGAAGCATCTGCTGCCTGTGTCGCATTTGCTGCTCCAGAGCCGCCGCATGCGGTCATGCTCACTGCCATCGCTGCTGCTGTCATGGATGCAGCGGCACGTTTGAACATTTTTTTCATTCTAACTACCTCCCATAAAATTTTCTTTGCAAGCGGCACCCCAGCCGCACTGCTTTGTTGCTTTTCACAACTTTTAGTAACTTTATTATAACAATCTAGGACAAATTGTGCAAGTAAATACAAGAGCATTTTTTCATAAAGTTGTATTTTATTTTGTATATTGTTATAAATTTAACGCCTGATTTTGACATCATTTTAGCAGGAATATAAATGATGCACAAATTAAAGCGGCTGTTTTCGCTAAATATTTATGCATCATGTATAGGTTTGCTGATTTCCTCTCGAATTATGTCGAATCAAGAGAATACAGCTTTATATTGTTTCTAATATGTACTGTACTTTTTTCAGATGTCTTCTCTCTCTTTGCATGGATATTTCCCGTCATTTTGACTGTTCTATCTTGATGCTGTCATACCAGACATTCATGCCGGTTTGTCTGTCTCCGGAAGAGAATTTCTACTTTTTCTTCTTTACCATCGCAAGGATCGACTGAAGCACGATGAAGAAGCATAAAAGCGCCGCGATCGTGATACGGGTCCACCAGGAAGAAAGTGTTCCCTGGAAAGTGATAAATGCCTCGATCGTCGCCTTGATAAGGACGCCAAACAAAGTTCCGAATACATTACCGACGCCGCCGGTTAAGAGCGTGCCGCCGATAACAGAGGAAGCGATCGCATCCATCTCGAAGCCCTTTGCCTGCTCAACGAAGCCGCCCAGCGTATTCAGACAGAACAGGACGCTGCCGACGCCGCAAAGGAAACCGTCCAGGATATAGGCTTTCAGTTTTACCCGGCGCACATTTAAGCCCATCATCAGCGCTGACTGCTCATTGCCGCCGATCGCATAGATGCTGCGTCCAAATTTCGTATATTTCAGCATGATAAATGCCAGAACCAGAAGAACCAGCGCAATCACAACCGTCGGATAGATATATGGATAAATCATCATGCCTTTTTTGTTGAGATAGCCGCCGAACGGAATATAAAGTTTCATCTTCGCCCATGCCATGAAAGTTTCATTCGTAATACTGATCATGTCCTTGGAAATGATCGCAGTCATGCCGCGGGCAAAGAACATACCCGCCAGGGTAACAATGAATGGCTGGATATCCATGTAGGCAACCAGGAATCCCTGTACCAGACCGAAGACAATCCCGGTCACCAGCACGATGAGAACCGCCGGAACCGCACCGATACCGCCTTTTTCCATCATCCATGCCAACATCATACAGCCCATCGCCACGAAGGAGCCGACGCTGATATCGATACCGCCGGTGATCATGACGATCGTCATGCCGATACCGATGACAATCAGACCCGCATTGGAAATAAAGAGGTTTAAGAAGTTCTGTGTCTTGGCAAAGCCCTGTGCATTAAAGAGCACGCAGCCGATCGCGTACATCACGAAGAACAGCAGGATCGTGACAAGAAGCAGGAACGTGTTCTGATTTAATTTCTTCTTTTCTTTCATGATTTATGCCGCCTCCTTTCCTGCCGCGCCCAGTTCTTTTTTCTGTGCCAGAGATTTTCTCCATCTAGCGAATCCCGGTGACTGGAGTGCTACGATGATGACAACCACGATCGCCTTGTAAACCGGAACCTGATCCGAGGATACGTGCATCGCATACAGGGTGGTCGTCAGCGCCTGAATCGTATACGCGCCGATGATGGAACCTGCCAGCGAGAATTTACCGCCGCCAAGGGAGTTTCCGCCGATGGCAACTGCCAGGATCGCATCCAGTTCCATATTAAGACCGATGTTATTCGCATCCGCCGAGTAGATACGGCTGGAAGCAATCAGACCGGAAAGACCGGAACAGAGTCCACAGTACGCGTAGGTGAGGAAAATAATCATGACCGACTTGATGCCGACAAGCTGAGACGCCCGTTTATTGATTCCGACCGACTGGATATACATGCCCAGTGCCGTTTTCTTCAAAAGTAACGAAGTCAGTGCCACAACGACAACCGCCACGATAAACGGGGTCGGAACCGGGAATCCCGGAAGGGAAGCGCCCAGAGTGCGGTAGCTGTCCACGCGCACGTAAGTAATCTGTCCATCCGTGATCAGCTGTGCGATACCGCGCCCGGCAGTAAACATGATAAGAGTCGCTACCATCGGCTGGATGTTTAACTTTGCAACCAGAAAACCATTGAAGCAGCCGATCGCCGCGCCGACGATGAGCGCTGCCAGGAAGCCAAGAATCAGCGGATTGGCATATGCAGTTGCTGCGCGCTCGCCGCCGGTTAAGAGGTTGCAGCAGACTGCCGCACTGACCGCCATGATCGCGCCGACGGAAATATCCGTTCCAGCGGAGGACGATACGACAAGCGTCATGCCGACTGCCAGAATCACCAGCTCTGACGCACGGTTGATGATATCGATTAAGTATCCGTAGAGAACGCCGTTCCGCACCTCGATCGCGAAGAAGTTCGGCGTCGTGACGATATTTACCAGCAATACCAGCGCAAGACAGAAAATCGGGAGAAACAGCCTCTGCGAGGTAATTTTTTTGAACGTCATATTTTTCATAGCTACTGTCCTCCTGCAATGGTTGACATGATGTTGGACTGGTTCATCTCATCCTCGGAAAGTTCTCCTACCTTTGCACCATCGCGCATAACGACCATGCGATCGCAGGTACGGAGCATCTCCTCGATCTCGGAAGAAATAAACACGACTGCCATGCCCTGTTCTGCCAGTTTTACGACCAGTTTCTGAATCTCTGTCTTGGTTCCGACGTCGATGCCACGGGTCGGCTCGTCCAGAATCAGGAAATCAGGGTTGGTCAGAAGCCAGCGTCCGATGATTACCTTCTGCTGGTTGCCTCCGGAGAGTGATTTGATCGGTGTCTCACGGCTGGCGGTCTTAATCTGCAGCATATCAATGTATTTATCGGTAAATTCTTCCTGCTGCTTGCGGCTGAGCAGGTGGAACATACCGCGTTTTGCCTGAAGTGCCATGATCAGGTTCTCACGCACGGATAGATCCGCGATGATACCCTCGTTTTTCCGATCCTCCGGCAGATATGCCATGCCGGCATTCATCGAAATCAGCGGGTGGCGCGCCGCGATCGGTCTGCCCTTGACGCTCAGCTCGCCCTCATCCGGTTTTTCCGCTCCATAGAGGACACGAACCGTCTCAGAACGTCCCGAACCCAGAAGCCCGGTAAATCCGACAACTTCACCCTTGTGAATCACCAGATCAAACGGTTTTATGTATCCTTTCTTTCCGAGTCCCACCGCCTTGATGACGATGTCCTCTTCGCCGTGTTTCTCCTCACTCTTGGAATTCTTGATCGCTGCCAGATCATCGAAATCCTTTCCCATCATCTTGGCAACCAGCTGGACTCTCGGAAGCTCCGCCGTCGTAAATTGTCCTACCAGCTGCCCATTCCGAAGAACGGTGATCTTATCGCAGACTGCATACACCTGCTCCAGGAAATGGGTAACGAATATGATGCCGACGCCTTCGGATTTCAGGCGGCGCATCAGATTAAAGAGCTTTTCTACCTCCCCATCATCAAGGGAGGAGGTCGGTTCATCAAGAATCAATACCTTTGCCGACATATCGACTGCACGGGCGATCGCTACCATCTGCTGAATTGCAATCGAATAATTGTCGATCGTCTGTGTTACATCTGCATGTATGTCAAGGTCCTGCAGCAGTTTGCTGGCCTTTTTATTCATTGTTTTCCAGTCAATCAATCCGCCTTTTCGCGGTTCGCGTCCGATAAACAGATTCTCTGCAACCGTCAGGTTCGGACAGAGATTGACTTCCTGATACACGGTGCTGATGCCCCGGTTCTGTGCCTCCTGCGGGCTGCGGTTGATGATCGCATGATCGCAGCCGTCTATCATGATTTCCCCTGTTTCAAACTCCTCTACACCCGTCAGGACTTTGATCAGCGTGGATTTTCCTGCGCCATTTTCCCCCATCAGGGCATGAATTTCGCCTTTTTTTAAGGTAAAATCCACATTCTGCAGAGCTTTTACACCCGGGAATGTCTTATAAATATGCCTCATCTCAAGAACGGAATCCTTTTCCATAAAAGCTTTGCCTCCTTATTTTTTGAAAAAGAAAGCGCAGGGACGGAAACCTAAGCCTCCAGCCCCGCGCCTCCTGATTGCCAAGTGCCTGCCGTCCGCCGAAACCTCCGGTCTGACACTCATTCACTTACGGTCAAAAGCGATTGCCTGTCCGATTATTTACATTTAAAAATACCATTCAAAATCGAATTAGTAAGCTCTTGTCTTTAAGATTTCTTCCAGATCCATGCTTGTATCGAAGTATGCTTCGTCTACGTACTGAATCTTCTCAACCTCTTCGCCTTTTTCCAGCTTCTGGATGATTTCAGCTACACGCGGACCATGAAGCGGGTTGCACTCAAAGGTTGCGTTTAAGTCACCAGCGATCATGGACTCGAAAGCTGCCTTTACAGAGTCAAAACTTACAACGATGATGTCGCCGTCCGGACCACAGGTCTTGCCAGCTGCCTTGATAGCATCGATGGCGCCAAATGCCTCGTTATCATTCTCACAGATAACAACGTCGATGTCATCATAGCTCTTTAAGAAGGACTCCATAACTTCCTGTCCTTTTGCCTGTGTGAACTCACCAGACTGTCTGTCAAGCATCTTCCAGTTGGAGTGCTCTTTCAGCTTGTTGTCCATACCTTCTGTACGGCCAACCTGTGCGGATGCACCGATGGTACCCTGAATGGTAACCATGTTGATCTCTTCGTCTCCGCGTCCCTGTTTGTCTAAGTAATCAGCCAGCCATTCGCCGCAGGTCTCGCCTTCTTTTACGAAGTTTCCGCCTACCCATGCCTCATACAGGCTGTCATCGGAAAGCTGCATCTGACGGTCAGAAAGGATAACCGGGATACCAGCCTCTTTTGCTTCTTCCAGAACGGTCTCCCAGCCAGTCTCAACAACCGGAGCAACTACGATGTAGTCAACACCCTGCTGGATGAAAGAACGGATTGCCTTAATCTGATTTTCCTGTTTCTGCTGTGCATCGTCGAAAATCAGTTTGTAACCATTTTCCTCAGTAAATGTAGATTTGAAAGATTCGGTGTTGGCTGTTCTCCAGTCAGACTCAGCACCAACCTGTGCATAACCTACGGTAATCAGATCGCCGTCTGCTGCCGCTTCTTTCTCTTCGCCCTCTTCTGCTGCCTCTGTATCAGCCGGAGCTGCTGCCTCCGTCTCTTTCTCAGCCGGATTGCTTGTACAAGCGGTCATGGATAACGCCATTGCTGCTGCTAAAGCTGCGGACACTAATCTTTTTCTCATACTGTTTCCTCCTTATAAGACCCAATATATTTGTTTTTGCGTATTTATTATAACAAAGCACCCCGCATCATGGATACGGGGCATCTTTGGAAAAAGGTATATTATTTTTTTGCGATGTTTGTCGTTTTCTGTGTTTTTCCGGGTATGTCTTTAAAAAATTACAATTTTTTTCGAAAAAGTTATGATTTTTTTTGATTTCCCAAATAAACCTTAAAGCAGGTGCCGATATTCTTTTCAGATTCAACCAGGATCTCAGCCTGATCGCCATAATACATCTGAATCCGCTGTGCCACATTATGTAACCCAAATCCGCCGTTGCCGATCGGGGCAAGTTCCTCTTCCGGTTCCAGTGTCAGCTTGGCGCGCACGGCGGCAAGCTCCGCCTCATCCATGCCAATCCCATCGTCCTCCACCTCAAAGACAAGCCCATTCCGATCCTCATAGCCGCGGAGCACAATGCATCCGCCGCCGCGCTTATTTTTGATGCCGTGGTAGAGGGCATTTTCCACCAGCGGCTGCAGCAGCATTTTCAGCACAATCCGTTGCCGGATGGACGGCTCGATCTCGATCGAATAGTCGAGAATGTCCTCGTACCGGATCTTCTGAATCTTTAAATAGCTCCGGATGTGTGATTCTTCCTCCTCGATCGTGATGAAATCGCGCCCGCCCGATAAAACCGTGCGAAAAAAGTCGCTTAAATCCGTCGTCATCTCCACGACCTGGCGGTTGTTGCCGCCCTCTGCCATCCATACGATCGAATCAAGTGTATTATAGAGGAAATGGGGACTGATCTGCTCCTGGTGGAGGCGCAACTCCAGCTCCCGCAGGTTCTTCTGCTCCTGCCTTGTCTTATCAAGCAGCCGCCGGATGCGGTCGCTCATCTGGTTAAACGCCCGTGCCAGCACGTTGATCTCTTCCAGTCCGCCCGTTCTCGCCCTCGCATTCAGGTTCCCGCGGCCGAGCTGTTCTGCCGTCCTCTGTAACTGCTGCAGCGGTTCCGTGATGGATTTCGTGATCGTGACTGCCAGAAACATACCTACCACCAGTACCACCAGAAGAAGCGCCAGATAGCTCTGCATCTGATCCGCCATCTGCACCTTCAGCTCTTTCTGAAGCTGCTCCATGTTGATCATCTCATAATAGGTATACTGCGTGATGTAATCCTGAATCATCGAGCACAGACCCTGGATGTCATTCTCCCAGATATTGACATTTTCATCGTAATATCCACCGGCGGCGGCATTTCCAATCATTTTATCCACTGCCCGCTCCAGGGAATCCAGACAGGAGAGGATACCTCTTATCTTGATATCACAGTCCGACCCCGGTTCCCGCTCGATCGCCGTTCCGAACGCCTGTCTCGCCGACGCAATCAGGCTGTGGGGATTCTTGACCACCGTCGCATACTTCGTCTCGCCCTCGACAATATCTCCATTTTCGAACTGTTCCGCGTCAATCAGCCCGATCATAACACGGTACATCGAATACTCCATATCCGATTTGAACTTTATGTTGTACTCATTCGCCGTCTTTAGATTCGCCAGAATCGCGTCATAGGAAGCAGAATAGGAAGCGATCATCTTCTGGAATCCGAGCGCCATGCCTGTCAATGGAATGGCGATCACAAAGAGGAGAAGGATCAGACGGGCGCGGAGAGAAAGAGGGCGATATGGACGGGCAGCGGATAATGAATCAGCGCCCGGATCCTGATTTTTGTTTACCTCTGCCATCTCTTCTGTTTTTCCAATCTGCCCCTGCTCCACTCCCATATCTTTCCTCCCTTTTTGAACACCTATGTACTTTCCTTACTCCTGCCGCGTCTGGCTCGCCTTATACTCTTTCGGCGACTGCCCCATCGCTTTTTTGAACGCCGCGCTGAAATAGTGTGAATCGTTGTATCCCACCTGCTCCCCGATCTCGGACGTCCGGTAGGAGGTGCATTTCAAAAGTTCACATGCCCGTTCCATCCGCACCTGCGTCAGATACTCCACAAAGGACTGCCCCGTCTCCTGCTTGAAAATCGAACTGAAATAGCTCGGACTGACGCCAATGTGCGCAGCAATCCGGTTCAGCGACAGGTCGCTCTGGCTGAAATTTGCCCGGATATATTCCTTTGCATCCCGGATCACGCTGCCATAACGGTCGTTCGACGCCCGGTCGCGCGCCTGCAGAGCAGCCGTAAACTCCTCAATCAGATAGGCTTTCGTCATCTCCACGCTCTCGATCACCTTCGGAACCCGTTTTATGTCAACCACGCTTTCCGAAACCTCCGGCGGCTCCGCTTTCAATTTCTTCAAAAACTCCTGCACACAGTAAAAAATATCCATCGTCATATACTGACGCAGCAAGAGCGATTTGTAATTATGTTCACCGATCGCTGCGAAATACTCCTCGACAAACGGACTGCACTCTTCGACTGAGCCGAGCTTTAAAAAATCGTTGATGAGCTTCCGGTCAACACCGCTGTAATCCGTTTTATCCAGAAATTCCGTATATTTTTCGTAGCTGACAAAATACCGCTCCAGAAGCCTCGATTTTTCCCGTTCTTCCCGGATCTCGTCCGCCGCCTTTTTCAACGCGTCGATGAGACCCGCCGAGGATACCGGTTTCAGCAGATAATCGCTGATTCCTATCTTGATCGCCTCTTTTGCATATTCAAATTCATTGTAGCCGCTGAGCACGATGATCCGCGTGCGCGGAAGCGTCTTTTTCACCAGACGGCTCAGCTCCAGCCCGTCCATAAACGGCATCTTGATATCCGTTACCAGAATATCCGGCTGTGCCTTCAATATCAGCGGATACGCGTACTCGCCGTCGCCCGCCTCCCCCGCAAATTCAAATCCGTGGCTCGCCCAGTCAATATTATCCCGTATACCGTGCCGGATGATCGCCTCATCCTCTACCAGAAACACCTTTACCATGGTTTTCCCCCCTGGACTCCATTTTTCTCTGTCCTTTTTATCCATTTGCCCGAATACACCCGTTTTTCATTTCCGTCCACACGCCATTTTGCCGGCTGAAAATATTCACGCCTTACTTCTTCTCACCCACTTCATACAAATCACTCCGCCGGTTTTCCAGCGACGGAATCTGCTTCCGTATCTTCTCCAGATAATCTAAATCAATCTCCGCATAGGTGATCCCCGGTGCATCCTTTGACCGTGCAATCACCGTTCCCCACGGATCTGCCACCAGGCTGTTGCCGTATGCCGCATATGCCGGTTTCTGTCCAATCTGTCCCGGTGCCACGATGTAACAGCCGTTCTCGATCGCCCGCGCCCGCAGAAGAACCTCCCAGTGATCCTTTCCCGTCGGCATCGTAAAGCTCGCTGGAACAAAGATAACCTGCGCCCCACGAAGCGCCATGAGCCGGTAAATCTCCGGAAAACGCACATCATAGCAGATCGACATTCCAAAAATGCCCAGCTCCGTCTCCACCGTCACAATCGAATCGCCCGGTTTGACCCGGTCCGACTCCCGGTACGGCGTGCCGTCCGCCAGCGTGATGTCAAACATATGCAGTTTGCTGTATGTCGCCAGAATCTTCCCCTCCGGCGAAATCAGCACACTCGTATTTGCCGATCGTTTTTCCCCCGGAAGTGCCTGCGTGATACTGCCCCCGTGAATATAGACGCCGTGTTCCTTCGCTTTCGCGCAGAGGCGCTCGGTCGTGTACCCCGGAATTTCCTCGCGTCCGCCGCCTTCACCGATATTTTTGCCGATCAGATTCATCACCTCCGGGAAACAGATAAGCTTCGCCCCTTTTTCCGCCGCCTCGTCAATCCAGGCGCATGCCATCTCCAGATTCTTTCCTTTATCATTCTGTGTATCCATCTGCATCAATGCCACTGTATATCTGCGTATCATAAATACCCCCTGTATCCTGTCTATAAGCGCTTTTCTCTCCACAATTACCTATTACCTATATTTTATTATAGCATCTCTTTTCCACACGGGTCAACCAATGCAAGGCCACCACGTTTTCTTACGGCACTTTCGGTTCCAAAAGTGCCTACCCGTGTACAGTAACCCGGCTTTTCATTTCCGCATATTATTAAAGTAAGAATGTTTCAAGGAGCGTAACTGTCCCACTGATACACAGTTACCCAGGTATTTGCTTATGCCGCCCATTCTGGAAGTTTCCGGGCTTTCCTACTCCTACCACACGATATCCGGGGAGACGAAAGCCCTTTCTGATATATCATTTCAGGTAGAAACCGGCGAATTTATCGCCATTGTCGGACCGTCCGGCTGTGGAAAATCCACGCTGCTCTCCTTAATCAGCGGGCTCCTGCCGCCGGAAGAAGGTTCCATTCTTATAAATGGGGTTCCGCTCTCGAAAAGCCAGTGCCGCATCGGTTATATGCTGCAAAGCGACCAGCTTTTCGAGTGGAGGACGATCATCCAGAATGCTGCCCTCGGGCTGGAAATCCAGAAAAAAATGGATCATGCCGCGGAAGACCGCCTCCACCGGCTCTTAAAAATCTACGGACTGGAACAATTTGAGCATTCCCGCCCCTCCGAACTATCCGGTGGAATGCGCCAGCGCGCCGCCCTGATCCGGACACTGGCGCTGGAACCGGAGCTTCTGCTTCTCGACGAACCATTTTCGGCGCTCGATTATCAGACACGCTTAACCGTCTGCGACGATATCAGCACCATCATCCGGGAGAGCCGCAAAACAGCGATTCTGATCACCCACGACCTCTCCGAAGCCGTGAGTGCCGCCGACCGCATCCTGGTTCTGACTAAACGCCCCGGAACCATCTGTCGCATCCTGCCGGTTACCTTCCCGCTGTCCGCTAACCGACCGCTGGAACGCCGGAATGATCCGGCTTTTTCTCTTTATTTCAATGAACTATGGAAGACACTGCAAGGGGAGGGCAAAAAGTATGAAATGTAAGAAAGAATCCACCGCCCAGAAAGCCTACCTCCGCCGCCAGCTCCATCGACGCCGTCTGGTTCTCTTCTGCCGGATTTTCTTATTCGTTTTCTTTTTAATATGCTGGGAAATGAGCGCCCGACTAGGGCTCATCGACGCGTTTATTTTTAGTTCCCCGTCACGCACCGTGCGCTGTTTCCTGCGGATGATGCAGGACAAAAGCATCCTCATCCACACCAGCGTGACGCTCTATGAAACACTGATCAGCTTTACACTGGTCATCCTCTGCGGGCTGATCGGCGCGGTTCTCCTCTGGTCGAGCCGGAATCTTTCAGAGATTCTGGAGCCGTATCTCGTCATGCTCAACAGTCTGCCGAAATCCGCCCTCGCCCCGATTCTCATCGTCTGGCTTGGGAGCAACATCCGCACGATCATCGTTGCCTCCATCTCGGTCGCTGTCTTCGGCTCGATCCTGACACTCCACAACGGATTTTCCTCGATAGATCCCGACCAGATCAAATTAATCCGGTCCCTCGGAGGAAACCGGATTCATATTTTAACCAAAGTCCTGCTGCCAGGCTCAATCCCGCTGATTCTCGCCAACATGAAGGTCAACATCGGTCTCTGTCTGGTCGGCGTCATCATCGGTGAATTTCTCGCTGCCAAACAGGGACTCGGATATCTGATCATCTACGGCTCACAGGTATTCCAAATGGATATGGTTGTGATGAGTATTATTCTTTTATGTATTATGTCTGCGGCGCTATATCAAGCAGTAGGAATACTGGGAAAATTTCTACAGCAGCAATATCACCAGCATTAAAGCAATCTGTCCACTGCTTCACGTTTGCTGTTCTTAAGCGCCTGCATTTTTCCGCATCCTGTTCCCGCCAAAGCCTGTTTCCTGCCGCTTTTCTTTCCTGCATCTTGTAGAAACCTTGCAGGGAACAGACTTTACAGCTTCTGCTCCTTCTCCAGCTTCTCTGCTTCTTCCATCTCCTCTGCCGCCTCGACTGCCGTCTCCTCCGGAGTCTCGCTTTCAAGCGGAGCCGTACCGACCGCGATAAAGGTTCTCGCAGCCGCCAATGGCAGAAAGCCTACATAGGCGCTGTAGATGCCGAACTGACCGACCGCCCACGCTCCGAGTACCACGCCCAGGAAAAAGCTGATGACCGTATAGGTATAAAGAATTGCTTTTCTCTTAAATTCCTTATCCTTTGTCAGACCGTACTGTAGCCAGCCAAGCACCGACTGTTTGAAGTTGTTCGTCATAAAGATCGTCGCACTGTTAAATCCGTCGGCACCGGAATAGACGCCCCACTGAAATGCGGATGCAAAGAAAATCGGATAAATTCCGACCAGCGCTGGTTCAAGCGGCAGCATCGACGCCAGTGCCAGCGCAGCCGCATCCACCCAGAGGGCAAGTTTCCGCATGTTTATCTTCGTAAAGTTCGTGAGCAGATATGCGGATGCCACGCCCAGTCCAAACAGCACCAGCGCAGCCAGACGCAGAAGGACGTTAAACCATTCCATCGATACCAGTTCCGCTCCCATCTCCATCAGGTTGCCTGTCTGAGCGGAGCCAAAGTTTCCGGCATGAAGCAAAATCGCATAGGCTCCGAGAAATCCCCCGACCAGGGATATATTCCAATGAAGGATCGCATCCAGGCGATCCCGAATCACTTTCTGTACCATACCATTACCGCCTTTCGCGGTTGATTGTATCGCGCGGCGGCTGGATCGTCAATGACAATTTACAAAAAATTACCATTTCTATCATAGACATTATCTATATAATGGCAAAAAAATCACTCCGGATAGTCTCCCAAAAAAACTGTCCGAAGTGTTTTTTCTATCTCCTTTAATCATGCACCGCACAAGTAAAAAGCATGTCCCGGTTAATGGTTTTATAAAACATCTCCCGTATTTCTTCCGGATCACTGGTTTGTCCCAGAATCCACATTAATTTTGTCACAACCGCTTCCAGCGTCATATCATAGGCCTCCAAGAGGTCAAATTCCTTTTTAATGCTTTTTCCCACCTCGTAGACTGACATATTGCTGCCCTCATTGGTTACCTGGGTGGTCATGACAACTGTTTTTCCGGTCCGCACCAGATCTTCAATGGATTTATGAAAATCACCCGAATCATAAGTTGGAATGCCTCCGACACCGAAGGACTCCAAAATCACCGCATCACAGTGTTCTGCCATGTAATCCAGCACGCCGGAATCCATGGCCGGTATCAGCTTCAAAAGGCCCACTTTCGGATTCAATGAATGATAAAACCTCACCGGTTCTTTCATCTGCTCTTTATCATCCAGATAGAAAATAATATGCCCATCTAGGATGGCTGCAATATAAGGGAAATTGATACTGGAAAAGGCATTGTAGCTCTTCGTTTTTTCTTTTTTTCCTCTAGTTCCGGCAATCACCTTGCCGTCAAAGACAATCGTTACACCATATGCCTTATCGCAGCTGGCGAACCGCAGACTGTCTGAAAGATTTGTTCTGGCATCGGTGATTTCCAAATCAATCGGCTTCTGTGCGCCGGTCACAACGATAGGTTTTCTCGAATTCTGCACCAGATAAGAAAGCGCTGCCGCCGTATAAGCCATGGTATCGGTTCCATGGCAGACCACAAATCCATCATAATCTTCATAGTATTTTTCAATGGTTTCTGCAATCATCAGCCAGTAACGCGGCTGCATATTCGTACTGTCAATATTAATCACCTGCAGCGAATCCACCTTACAAAACTCTTTTGTATCCGGAACATACCTAAGCAATTCTTCCGATGTAAGAAGGGGCTTGAGCCCATCCTCACTGCTTTTACAGGCAATCGTGCCTCCCGTTCCAACCATTAAAATTCGCTTTAATACCCTGTCTTTTACTAAACTACTCATTGATTCCTTATTTCATCGGCAATTCTCTTCCCTGTCTCAGACTCCGCAATTCCTCCTAATGCAGTTTCCCGAAGTTCTCTTGGCAGTTGCTTCCCTACTCTGTACATAGCCTCAATTGCCTCATCTGCCGGAACCGGACACACCGTATCTGCCAGTGCCAAATCTGCACTGACAATGGCATTCACCGCCTGAGACGCATTTCTCTGTGCACATGGTATCTGAACTAATCCTGCAATCGGATCACAGACCAATCCCATCACATTAATCAATGCCAATGACACCGCTGCTGCCTGCTGTCTGCAGGTTCCGCCTGCCAGATACACTACGGCTGCAGCTGCCATAGCAGCCGCCACTCCACATTCTGCCTGACATCCTCCCTCCGCTCCTGCAACAGTGGCATTTTTCACTACCACCGCTCCAATTCCGGAAGCAATGAGAAGTCCTTCCAGGATCTTTCTCTTAGATAGATTCCACTCTTCTTCCATCGTAACCAGAACAGCCGGAAGAATTCCGCACGAGCCTGCAGTCGGGGCCGCACAAATCTTACCCATCGCCGCATTCGTCTCACTTAACGAAATGGCACGTGCCATCATTTTATTAATCCCCACCCCACACAGACTATTTCCGTCTTCTGCATAGCTGAACTGGCGCTCCGCCATACCGGTGATCATTGTTTTCCGAAGGCGTTTTCCAGATTCACCAAGTGCCGCTGTCGTTCCATTTTTCATGATGTCATATCGATTCTCCAGCTCTTTCCAGACATCATCCTCACATTTATCCGTACAACGCATCTCATCCTCAAGAATCTCCATCCACATCGGTTGATTTCGTTCCTCGGCTGTACGGCACAAATCCTCAATTGTATTATACACCTCTGCCTTCCCCACTTTCTTCTATATTCTACTGCATATTCCTGGCACATATCTTAGGCCGTTACTGTTCACGCATACGTGTCCAGTAACCTTAGGCCTTCCTGCCGAAAGTTATATCTGTACTGCCTGTACACTCAATACATCCGGAATCCGGCGAAGACGTTCAAGAATTTTATCATCCACCGACTCATCCACCTCTATAATGCTCAGTGCATGCTCTCCTTTCGTATTTCTCGTCAGCTTCAGAGTTCCTACATTCATGTCTTCGTCCAAAAGAACGCTGGTAATCTGATGAATCATGCCTTTTCGATCCATGTGACTAATCACAATTGCAGGCAGCTCCGCTGAAAGATCAATCCGGCAGCCATTTAAATCATTAATCATGATACGACCACCTCCAATAGACGATCCTACCATACAAAGAACCTGCTCCTCTCCATCAAAAAGGCGAATTTCTACTGCGTTTTCATGAACTCCCTCCATCTGCTTTTCAAAAAATTTCCAGGCGAGTCCTTGTTCAGTAGCAATCTGAAACGCGTCGGGAATCCGCCCGTCTTCCGGACTCATACCAATAATACCCGCAAGTAATGCCAGATCAGTTCCATGTCCGCGATATGTTTTCGCAAACGATCCATGTAAGCCAAATTCTGCTCTGTTAAACGTTTTTCCGCAAAGTGCGCGGGCAGCCCCTCCCAATCTTGCAGCCCCTGCTGTATGGGAACTGGACGGTCCTATCATAACCGGTCCTATCACATCCATAATACTAATATCCATCTTTCTCCTCCTGATAGTCAGAGTGCATTAACGTCTTTCTGCCGTCATCCGTTCCAGATAAAGAAGTGTTCCTAGCGATGATATTTCATTCAATGATAAATCGCTCCCCATTTCCATATACTGTACTGCTTTTTCAATTCTATATTTTACGGAATTAACATGAATTCCCAAAAGCTGTGATACTTCTTTAATACTGCGAAGAACCAGATAAAGGCGAAGTGTGTTCAAAAAAATTATCACTTCATCTGAATATTTGATTTTTAATTGATCCGCCGAATACAAAAGAACTTTCTGTTCCCTCGGCGCATTCGTAAGCAGGTAAAGTAAAGAAAGCTCATCCATACTGTAAAGCCCCTTCAAAAACAGAAGAGAATTCAATAAATTTTTTATTCGCATGATCTCTCGATGCAGTTCCTTATTTTTATATTTTCTTTGTGAAAACACAAACAAATTCGGTTTATTATCTTCTGACAACCTGCAATAAACATCATACGGCGATTTCATCCCTTCCTCTTCCGGAATTAACAAAATACAATATTTCTGATTATAGTTACTTTCATACAAAATATACTTTCTGTCAAAGTTTAATTTCGATTTGTCAAAACTATCAAATCGCATGAACACTATGTATATTTTTGCTTTCCCGTAGTATGGTATTGCTGGTTCAATTTTTCGTATTTTACTGCCCTGAGAAATATTATCCAGTTCCCGAACTATATAAGGCGCCATCTGATGATATAGCTGAAGCATATTCTCCTGCACTGACCCCCGGCTCGGACAGCAGGCCACCATGCTGTTTTCTCCAAAATATACAACTGCCAGGCGTGAACTATCAATTCGAAGCATCATCGGCGATTGCATCGTATTCCCCTCATTCTGTCGTATCTTCTGAATCCGGGAAATCAAAAAAGCTACCGTAATTCCTTCTGTTCCATAACTGTAAACCGTCAATGCACTCATCACAATCGGAAGCTGCAAAATCTCACTCATTTTCCGGCACAGCATATCCGGATCTTTATTCACATGAAAATCAACAAAGGTCCCCAATGCCATATCCATCCAACTGCGTTCGATCGATTCCATGCTGTTGTTTGCGATGATGCTATATTCTGAAACCATATCTCCCCACCGAACAGTTACAGGAATATATAAAATCGGAAAACCACATTCATTTCCCAATTTCAATATCTCAGGATCTATCTCCTCATTTAGGTAACTTCCAGGCATTATCCCGATCCCAGCACATCGATGCTCGATCATCGCCTCAATCAGATGTATCCGGTTTTCTTTATTATCCGCCAGGCTCCAGAAACTCGTCAGATAAAAAATCCCCTCATCCAAATACTGAACAACCGCTGGATAGGTCTCTTCTAGAATCTCGAATCGTCGTATCACACGATACGCACCATTTCCTCCCGCTGCAATATAGCCTTCACGCATGGAAGGCAGATTCAATATATCAATTGCTCTTATCATTCTGCCAGTACCTCCGAGTCGTGTTATATAGCGATCAATTATACTACAAATTGCCCGAACCCGCACCTAAAATAAAGATTCAAATCAACACATTACACAAATCCTCAAAAAAGGGGGATGCTGCAAATCTGCAGCATCCCCTTGCCTATTTTTCTATCCTGATCAATGACCTAACTGATGTGCCATTTCTACAATTTCAGGAGTAGGGCCAACAACTCTACCTTCGTCAAGAATCTGAACACCATCTACCCATACGCTGCAGTTTAAGCAAATACCATCAGAATGGGTTGCTGCCGGGATACCACCCGGAATATCCGAAACAAGCTGAGGACCAACATTACCAAATCCCCACTCTGTACATCCCCATACTCGCTCATCTTCTACGATATCGCCATTGAGCATTGCATTCGGTCCAAAACCAAAGCTTCCATGCGCAACCAGATAAATCTGTTTGTCATTGAATGATTTCATCCATTCTGCATAAGCCTTTGCATCAGTTCCTTCGCCTTCAATCTTGGTAACATAACCCTTTTCAATAGTAAATGTAATCGGATTCTTTACAGCTCCCAGAGGCGGTGTGATAGTACCATCTACAACGATCGTTCCATTGATGCTGTCAAAGTTCGGAGACCAGCTAATCTGTCCTGGGAACATCTTAATTTCACCCTTACGTACATGTCCGTCTGCTGTCACATAAGCTCTACCCGGCTCATTATCGCATTCCAGGTGCATACCATTTGGAGATGTGATTACAAAATGTTTTCCAGCCTCACAGAAATCAGAGATTGCCATGATAAATTTGGTCAGAAGATTATTATCAACTTTACCAATATTACGAACCATCAGCTCCGGATTAACTCCGCACAGATTCATGTATCTTGGTCTATCTTCTGGATCCGCTACAATCTTATCATATGCAGTTGAATAGAAGATCCATTTATTGTTATACTCTACCCAGGCATCACATCCCTTAATAGCCGCCACTAACGGCTCAATCGGCATATCAATATCGCCGGCTTTTCCACAGTCTCTTGGTGTTGACATTTTCAGGACCAGCGGTTTTGCCCCAAGAGCAAAAGCAGCTTTTGCTGTTGCGTTTACAACGTCCATATTCGACTCTGTATCACACGTAATAGCAAGGGATTCTCCGGGCTGCAAATCAAACATATCATGAAGCAGCTTATAGCACGCATTCGTTAATTCTAATTCGTACATGTATGTGTACCTCCTATCATTTTATTGTTTTCTTATCCTACTCTTCGTATCTAGCCAACGCAGCCAGATAAATCTTTGTATCACGAACCAAGTTATCAATTACCACATATTCATTTGGTGTATGACACATATCATCCAGTGTAGACCAGATTACAGCAGGAATATTTTTCTCCCGGAGAATGGCGCCGCAGGTGCCGCCTCCGATACCACCGCAGTAGGCCTTCGTTCCCGTCTCCGAGATTGCCTCCATCAAGCTCCGTACTACCTTACTTTCCGGCGAGGTAGGCGGCGGTGCAACCACCCGAGTCAGATACTCCACATCCATGGTAATTCCCGGGTATTTTGCCTCATATTGCTTCATAAGTCCATGGATAAAATCCATCACTTCATCCACTGGATAATCCGGCAAAATTCTTAAATCCATACAAAATTCATCTTTTCCCGGCATAACATTTGGACTTTCCACATTGGCAAATTTTTGTGTCACCTCAAAGGTCGACATTGGCGGATTGAACATGGCGTCTTCCTTGTTATATCTGGCTTTAAGCGCATCCTCCAATTCAACACCAAATTTCATTCCTACATAACATGCATTGATTCCCAGATGCGGCATCGCTGCATGAGAAGTTTTTCCGTTTATTGTAAATTTAAGCCAAATCTGTGATTTTTCTGCTATTTCCACAAAGGAGCCATCTGTGCTTCCTCCATCCGGAACAATTGCCTCATCCTTCGGCTGAATTAAACCCTTGTCAAGAAGTGCTTTCATACCGAAATCACTTCCCGTCTCTTCATCCGACGCATAGTAGAAGCGCAAATTCCGATCAATCTGGATATGTTCGGCAAACAATGCCTCACATGCATACATGGTAGTAATCACCGACTGGCTGTTATCTTCACATCCAAGACCATAGATTCTTCCATCCTTTTCAATTGGAGTAAAAGGATCCGTATCCCAGGCACTTAAATCTCCCGGGCCTACGGTGTCCACATGGCTGATAAACCACAGGGAACGATCCGTAAGCTTAGTTCCGGGGATTGTCACAACCACGTTGAGGCGCACGCCTTCTTGGACATTTTCGTCCGGGACCTCGTATACCTCATAGGGGATCTGGCGCTTATCGAACCATCGCATGATCCACTGCATTCTTGCATATTCGCCGGTGCCTCCCATCTTCGGATTGACAGCAGGTATCGAACTCATCTCTATCATATCTGCAATCATCTGTTCCCGTTTTTCCGAAATCAGATTCTGCAATTTCTGAACATCCATCGCGTACCTCTCCGTAATTTATTACTTATTGATTAGTGCCCAAGCTGTCTTGCCAGCTCTACAAACTCTTCCGTCGGACCTACTACTTTACCTTCGTCAAGAACCTGCACTCCATCAATCCAGAGACTGCAGTTCAATGCGATACCATCCGAGTGAGAAGCTGCTGCAATTCCGCCTTCCATATCAGATACCAGCTGCGGACCAACATTTCCGATGCCCCATTCTGTACAGCCCCATACACGCTCATCTTCTACGATATCGCCGTTAAGCTGTGCCATCGGTCCAAATCCAAGACCACTGTGAGCCATCAGGAACATATTCGGGTCATCGAAGCTCTCCAGCCATGCACGGAAGTTTTCAGCATCTCTTCCGCCTTCAATTTTCTTGATGTAGCCCTTCTCGATATAGAACTTAACCGGTCCCTGTAATGCTCCGATTGGCGGAGAAAGAGTTCCATCAACCACAAGCACGCCGTTTACACTCTCAAAATTCGGAGACCAGCTGATCTGACCCGGGAACATTTTAATATCATTCTTACGAACGAATCCATCTGCCGTTACATAATCACGGCCCGGTTCATTATCACACTCCAGATCCGTTCCAGCCGGAGTTGTAAAGCGCATATGATGTCCTGCCTCACAGTAATCTGAGAATCCCTGGATAAACTTGTTCAGAAGAATGTTGTCTACTTTACCAATATTGCGAACCAACAGTTCCGGATGAACACCATTCTGATTCATATATCTCGGACGATTGTTCGGATCTTCTGTAATCTTGTCATAAACGGTGGAATAGAAGATCAGCTTGTAGTTGAATTCTACCCAGGCATCACAAGCCTTAATACCATCAATCAGCGCTTTCATCGGCATATCTTTATCGCCAGCTTTTGCGCCTTCCGGTGCAGCGATCTTAAAGATAAGTGGCTTAGCTCCGAGAATCACTGCTGCTTGTGCAGTTGCTTCTACAATCTCATCACTGGACATTGTATCAGTTGTAATCGCAATTGTCTCTCCAGGTTTCAACATGAACATATCGCGAAGCAGCTTCAAACAAGCATCGAGAACTTCATATTCTAACATAACACCCTCCATTCTATTGTCTCTTGGGACAATGTGTCTTTTTTATTCTTAATTCCCGGCATTCGGGAATCTCTGAATCACTATTTACATTTTCCACACAAATGGCATCGGACAAAGTGACCAGGTTCTACTTCCTGCATTTCAGGATCCACTTCCATACAGATTTTCTGCTTAAAGGCACATCTGGTGTGGAAACTACAGCCACTTGGAATATTAACAGGAGATGGAATTTCCCCTTCACTCTTCACTTTCTTTGGTTTCAATGCTTCTTCTTCCGGTGTAACAACCGGAATCGCCGAAAGTAGCATCTGTGTATATGGGTGCATTGGTGCTTCATAGAATGTTTTTGTTGGAGCAATCTCACAAATCTTGCCCAAGTACATAATAGCAATCTTTGTGGATACGTTTCTCATAACACCCATATCATGTGTAATAAACATATATGTCAACTTCTGCTCTTCCTTCAGCTTCATCAGCATATTCAGAATCTTCGCCTGAATAGAAACATCCAGAGAAGAAGTTGGCTCATCCAAAATAATAAATTTCGGATTGCTGCAAAGAGCTCTAGCAATCGATACCAGCTGACGCTCGCCGCCTCCGATGGAGTTCGGCGTCTTATACATGAAATCCGGCGGCAATTCTACCATCTGAAGAATTTCACGAATTTTGTCATCTATCCCGTCTTTTGAAACTACATTGTGTACACGAAGAGGAAGACTTAAAATCTGACGAACATCTTGATACGGATTCAGGGATGAGCCCGGATCCTGAAATACAATCTGTGCATCCCGGCGAAAATCTTTGCTTCGTCCCTTTGTCTTATTCGTAATGGTCTGCCCGTTAAAAATAATCTCTCCATCCGTCTGACGGTACATTCCCATAACTGTATAGGCAATCGTACTTTTTCCAGAACCAGACTCACCGACCAGTCCCATAACCTCTCCTTCATTGATGGAAAAATTAACTCCGTCAACGGCACGGACAAAGCGATCTTTTCCAATGGGGAAATACTGCTTTAAATCTTTTGCAATCAATAATTCTTTTCCCATTACTCCGATCCCTCCTTTTCCGTTTTTCCATCTGCATAGCGGAAACAGGCAACTTTATGTTCCGGTTCAATCTCCACTACTGGCGGACGTTTTTTCTTACATATTTCCGTTGCGTATGGACATCTAGGTGCAAATCGACATCCTTCCGGAGGATTTACATAATCTGGTACATAACCGTAAATTCCTGCTGATAATCCACCGCCTGAAAGCCTCGGTACACAGGAAAGAAGTCCCTGCGTATATGGATGAGACGGCGATTTGAACAAGTCTTCTGTCCGACACGTCTCCACAATATTTCCGCCATACATGATATAGATTCGGTCTACCAGTTCTCTGGCCACACCAAGAGAATGAGTAATCATAATCAATGAACGTTTCTTTTCTTCTACAAGCACTCGCAAAAGATGATGAATCTGATCCTGAATTGTAACATCCAGTGCTGTACACGGTTCATCTGCAATCAAGAGTTCCTTCGGTGTAACCAACGCTGATGCAATACAGACACGCTGCCTCATGCCTCCTGATAACTGATGTGGATAACTTGCCATAATACGATCCGGATCCGATAACATAACACTGGTAAGTGCCTGATGTGCTGCCTCCGTGATGGCTGTTTTATCATTCTTTTTATAAAGTCCGGAATACTTGATAATATCTGTCAGCTGCTGACCAATTGTAAATACTGGATTCAACGCTGACATAGGAGACTGAGAAATCATGGATATTCCGGTTCGTCGTAACTGTAAAAGTTCTGATTGCTTCATTTCCAGAACATTTTTTCCTGCAAAATCTATCTTGCCATCTGGAACATGGATTAAATCCTTTCCCAGAACTCCCATTACTGTTTTCATTGTTGTTGTCTTGCCGCAGCCAGACTCACCAACCAGACCTATTTTCTCTCCTTTTCCTACCTGCAGATTGATATGATCAACCACTTTAGAATAACCGCGATAGGTACGATACCAAATGGAGAGGTCTTCAATATTTAAAATGTTTTCTCTCATCCTTAGTGTCCTCCCTTATCAAACATGTCGCGGATACCGTCTCCCAGGAAGTTAAAGCCTAAAATCATAAATGCAATACCAGCAGCTGGGAATATTGTCAGCCACCAGATATCCGGCATTAATGCAGCACCGTCAGAAATCATCTGTCCAAATGCCGGTGTAGGAGGCTGTTCACCCAGACCAACGAAACTCAAGGACGCTCCCATCAGAATAACCCAGCCTACATCCAGCGCCATTTTTGTAAAAATAGGAGACAAACAATTAGGAAGAATTTCTCTAAAGAGAATGTGCGCCTTGGAAGCTCCTATTAATTCTGCATTTTTAACAAAGTATTCTTCCGAAATAGATGATGCCTGGCTGTATACAAGTCGTGTATACCACGGCCACCACATAATTGTTACTGCGAGCATGGAGTTCATCATGTTCGGTTCCAGAATCGAAGCTACACACAGTGCCAGAATCAGAGACGGTACAGAAAGGAATACGTCCGAGATTCTCATGATAACTGCATCTATCTTAGTTCCATGATAATATCCGGCCAAAAGTCCAAGTACCGTTCCTACCGGAACAGAAATAGCCAGAACAACGATACTCATAATCAGTGCACCGCGGAAACTGAAGATAACTCGCGAAAAAACGTCACGTCCCATCTGATCAGTTCCAAATAAGTAGTCCTTACAAGGCGGAAGGCTGGCATTTGCGTAGTCAACAAAACTACCGATGCTTTCCGGATGCGGAACAATTACTTCTGCAAAAATTGCGAAGAAAAACGAAAGCAATACAAGCACGAGTCCAAATACTGACAGTTTATTGCGACTGAATTTGTATTTATAAATTCGAAGATTCTCTCTTGTGGATGGAGATAGAAGCGGTTTACGAGCCGCTTTTGTTTCACCTTGCGTACTCATTACTTACTTCCTCCCTTCCGCATTCTAGGATCCAGAGCAGCCACAATCAGGTCTACCACCAGATTCACTACAAAAAATGTAATACCGATAATCAAAACAACCGCACATATAGCATTTAAATCCTTAAACAACATTGCATTAATTCCATATCTGGAAATACCAGGCCAGTTGAAAATACGCTCTACCAGGAATGCATTTCCCATCAAAGACGCAAAGTCCATACCCATGGTCGTAATTGCCGAGGTTGCTGACGGTTTCAGAAGATACTTCCTGATCAACAGGTTCGGAGGAAGTCCATGTCCCGTAGAAACCGCCATATATTCTTTGGCTGAGTTATCAACCAGAGAAGAGCGAAGGATTCTGGCATCCTGAACCATCGGCGGTACGGCAAGTGCAAGTGCCGGAAGAAGCAAATGTAAAAATGCATCCCAGGCCACTGTGAAATCACCTGCCAGCAACGCATCCAGCACAAAAAATCCAGTTACCGTTTTCGGAGCTACCAGTGTTGTGCTTAACCGTCCCAAAACCGGAATTGCCTGTAATTTATATCCAAACAGAAGCAAAAGCAGAATTCCGATTACGAATGCCGGAAGTGCTACTCCGATATAAGACAGAACTCGAATCAAACCATCTACCCATGTATTCTTGTATTTACCAGCCAGAAGTCCAAGAATAAATGTTCCGATTACCATAAATACACCAGCCATGATAATCAATTCCAATGTTGCTGGAAGAAACTGTGCCACGTCCATGGCTACCGGTCTCTTAGTTACAAAAGAGTTTCCAAAATTTCCTGTTACTGCACTAGTGAGCCATTTTACATATTGAACCGGGAACGGATCATAGAGGTTCATCTCCATGCGAAGCGCTTCTTTAGCTGCCTCAGTGGCTCTGGCTCCCAGAGCGATGGTAGCTACATCACCGGGAACAACTCTGGCAATGGTAAATATCAATAATGATGTTCCAAACAATACCAGGATTCCCATCAATAGCCGTTTTATTATGTATTTAATCACTACGCTTCACCTCTTACTGTCTGCAAAAAGGATGCTGCAAAATCATATATTTAGATTATAAACATGTTTTATTTTGCAGCAGAGCCTTTCACAAATCTTACTTTTGATCCAGATTATACTCAAATTCAGAGTAAACCTGACTATAACCATTTACACACTGTGGAACGCCACCCTGCTCTACAAACGGCCAGGTAACATAAGAGCTCTGGTAAGCACATCTCTCTGAAAGGTCACAGAGCCAAGCGCTCGGACAGACTTCATCAACAATATAGTTCTGGATATCTGCGTATTTTGCAAGACGCTCATCCGTATCTGTAGTTCCAAGTGCATCTTCAATCATATCGTTAACGGTTGAATCAGCTAACCACTCACCATTCTCCCAGGTTCCTTTTGTCTCATCTCCATAACGGCTCTGTAAATAGATACCTGCATCATCGAACGGCGGAGCAGAGTTGATAATTGTAATCTGCGGAGAAGTTTCTACTGAACCCATCTGATCAATCAGAGAAACCCACGGAGCTTTTGCAATTGTAATTGTCACTCCAATTTCTTTTGCTGCTGACTGCATCATCAGTGCAATCTTTTCAAGGTCAGATACATCCGAGTTAACAACAATTTCGATCGGATAGTTTGCATAATCATTTGCATATTTAGATGCTGCGATGTATTTCTTAGCCTGCTCAATATCAAATTTAAAAGCCTTTGTATCTACATGACCCATAACACCTGCTGGAACCGGACCGGTTGCCTTAACGGAATCTGGGAAAATAGAATTAAGGATCGTATCGTAATCAATTACGCAGTTCATCGCACGACGGAAATTAATATCATCCATCGGAGCTGCCTGTGTGTTCATGTATACATTATATTCCAGACCATTGCTGTATTTAGCAATCGAAATACCATCTATCTTGCTTAATGCAGACAATGTCTCAACACTCTGCCAGGTATCTGTGATATCCATCTCTTTATTGTTGATCATCGTTCGAACTGTGGTTGCTTCGGTGATAGCCATCTGTTTGAAAGCTTTCGGAGCTTTCTCATTCTCCCATCCCATAAACCAATCCGGATTCTGCTCAGCATAGAAATAATCCTGCTGTACCAGTTCAACTGCTTTATACGCACCCGAACCTGCATCATGTGTCAGGAGATAGGTTCTTCCGTAGTCACCATTCTCACCGTAATTTCCGGCTGACTGTGTATTTGCCTTTACTTCATCTTCATTCAGGATATACAAACGAACCAGAGCGTTAATAAATGGTCCATATGCCTGTTTCAGATGAAACTCAACTGTATAATCATCGACGGCTACTGTCGTTCCCGGCTCAACATAGCTTGTAAAAATATAAGCATATCCCTCACCAATCGTTAACAGACGATCCATCGAATACACAACATCCGAAGCTGTTAATTCATCCCCATTATGGAATTTAATTCCTTTCTTCAGGTTGAAAGTATATGTAAGACCATCCTCACTGATTGTCCAATCTTCTGCCACTCTCGGGATAACGCCTTCATCCGCTTCATTTGACGGGAATATCAGTGTATCATAAATATTGATCGCTGCAATTAAGCTAGAACCAGTATTTACAATGGCCGGATCCAGATCCGGTGTACCGGACACACCAATCTTGATGCAGCTTTCCGCTTCCGCTGCTCCCTGTCCGATTGCTGCCGCCTGGCTTCCTTCTGCACTACCTTGATTCCCACCGCCACATCCAGTTAAAAGCATAGCAAACATCGACGCTGCCAATACAGCACTCAAAACACGTCTTTTTTTCATTTGGTCCTCCTTTACTGCTGAAACCTTTCGGTTTATCCCGCCAAAGAGACGTACATCTCATGGCATTTTCCTCTTTTTTGTGTTTATTTTCAGATTCGCTCATTGATATGTGATTATTATAGCAATCTACCCCTTCCTCTTTCAATTGTGTTCAACCACAAATTCATCTCATTTTTTTTGTTTCCAACAAACAGCCCGCCTTTACTGGGAGGACAGTTTCCGTCAATGGCGGACAGTTTTAGCACTTGTACACGTGAAGCGGAGCGTTTTGTTTCATAGGAACATCCTATGAAACAAAAAAACAGCCCCTGCCACACGACAGGGACTGCCTTTTATATTAGACTCTAGGAGTTAAGCTCTATATCTAATAATATGTAACGATTCACATTCGATTATTTATCTTCTGCGATACGTTTTTTGTTGATGTCTTTCCACATCTCAACGTCTACGCCCTTCCAGCAAAGCTTATCCGGGTTGTAGTACGGGTCTTTCTTTGCTTTCATCTGCTCTTCGTAGTCTTTGTACAGTGCAAATACCTTCGGAGACAGACGCAGTACAACTAACATATTGATCCATGTAGATCCACCCAGTGCCAGGTCGGAAAGGTTCCAAGCCAGACCGGAATCGATATTGCCCCAGATGAAGATAAGGATAGGCATAACAATCTGCATAATTCTGATAACCACTTTACGGGTAGCTGCTTTATCATCGCCCTGGAACAGGTAAAGAACCGAAGTCTCGCCCTCGTAATAGTAGCTGATTAAGCAGGTAAAGGAGAACAGAGCCAGCATGATAGCAATGAACAGAGGAGCAATACTTCCCATAACGGTGCTGCAGGCATTCTGAACGAAAATAACGCCATATGTTCCATCTGCTGCTAACTGAGCCATCTGATCGTGCATTGCACCGGTACCACCGATGTAACCAAACTGTGTATTGTAGCATCCGCTTAAGAGCATCATCAGACCAGAAGCGGTACATACGATAACGGTATCCAGCCAAACACCAGCTGCGTTTGCCATACCCTGTTTAATCGGGTGGCTGGTCTCTGCTGCTGCTGCGGTCGGCATGGACTCACCCATACCAGATGCAGATGAGAATGTGCCTCGTTTAACACCCTGCTGGATAGCGATACCAACGCCGCCGCCCAGAAGAGCTTCTTTGGAACCAAATGCACAGGATACAACCTGAGCGATAACGCTCGGAATCTGACCTGCGTTTGCGATTAAGATAACGACTGTTGCAATCAGGTAAACACCTACCATCGGCGGAACCAGCATAGATGCTACAGAACTGATTCGTTTAACACCACCCATAACTACAACTGCCATAGCCAGTGCGATAACCAGAGCTGAAATCCACATCGGAATACCTAAAGCGTTCTTAAATCCATCGCAGATTGTATAGGTAGCTGCTGCCGGCATGAATAATACAACGCCCAGTCCGAAGAATGCTGCATAGAAGGCACCATAAGCTTTCCAACCAAGACCTCTCTCAGCACAGTAAGCACCGCCGCTTCGATACTGACCATCGATACGGTTCTTATAAAGTACGGATAATGTACACTCAGTAAAGCAAACAGCAGAGTTTGTCATACCAGCGATGATCATCCAAAAGAGTGCGCCAGGTCCGCCCATGTAAAGAGCCACGGCTACACCGGCTACGTTACCGGTACCAACACGCATCGCCATGGTTGTACAGAAGGATGCGAATGAAGAAATACCGGATTCAGACTCCGACTTGTCAATGATTCGGCTCCACATATCTTTGAAATGAACAAACTGGAAAAAGCCGAGACGGATTGTAAAGTATAAACCACTACCAACAATCAGAACTAACATTCCAACGCCCCAAATGGGTCCGTTCAACATACCGACAATGTTGTTAATTGCTTCCATATAAAGTTCCCCCTTTATTTGATGTAGTGCCGCGCGCTGGCTAAGCAAGTTTTTCAATTCGCTCAAAAAACTTCTTGCTTTTGAAAAAATTATATCACTAAAGTGAAATTTGTTCAATAACATTATTTGAATTTATTATGCAGGATTTTCATGAAATAACGCAAAGTCATGAATCCCTCTGTGCTTTTCATGAAATAAATTGCACTTTTTCGAGCATCAATTTAGTATAAATGCACAAATATCATGATATTTTGTCTACAACTGCGCCATTTCCCGTTAGACTCCCGTTCAGAATTTTGTCCATTTTCTTTCGGAGTTTCATGAATTTTGTTTACCATTTGTTTATTTTTTAACCTTTTGTGTGATTCATTTAGATGAATTTTTTGTGTTGTATTTGAGATCCTAGGCATATTTCTATCTTTTTCTCCCATTTCTTTCACGAATATGATATACTAGGGACACTTGGCAGAGCCATCGGAATGAATGTCCGCCGCACACGCACCCACATAATCCGCCCGGATATTCCGTATGAATCAGATTTGTATTCTACGTAATTTATACAAATTTTCTCATCCTCCTTTGGTATCTGTCAGTTCTGTACATTTTATGAATCAGACCGAACGCTTATTACGAAAATGGAGGGAGTATTTTTTGGATCTTAAAGATATGCGGCTTTTTTTAGCCATTGCAGAAGAAAAGAACCTGACGCGTGCCGCCCAGAAAAACGGTTACACCCAGTCGGCGGCAAGCCATATGCTGCGAAATATTGAAACGGAACTCGGGTTTTCCCTGTTTTCACGTTCCCAGAGGGGACTTGCCCTGACGCGGAACGGCGAGGCACTGCTTTCCCCGATCCGGCGGACGCTGGCGGCGGCAGAATATTTTGATCAGACAGCCGCCTCCATCCGGGGTGTCCAGACCGGTCATATCCGGATCGGCGCTTATCTAAGTGCTTCCGTCCAGTGGCTGCCGCCCGCCCTCAAAAAATTCTTGTCCGATTACCCGGATATGACCGTGGAAGTGCTGGAAGGGTGCTCACAGGAGATTGATGGGTGGCTGGAAAATGGCTCCATCGATTTCGGCATCGTCGGTCCCCACCCGGACGGAAAGATGGACTGGCTTCCCCTGAAAAAAGAACCCTACCTGGCTGTCTGCGCGAACGATTCCCCTTATGCAGAATATGAGCGCTTTAACTTAAAAGATCTCCCCAAGGTTTCTTATATAGAAGAAAAAGGTGAAACCGACCTGCTGCGCCAGTTCCAGCAGCTCGGTATCGCACCGCCCAAGCCAGTGTTTACCTCGCAGAACACCTACTCCATGCTCGCGATGGTCAGCCACAACCTGGGGGTCTGCATCCTGCCGGAGCTGGTCGTCCGCGATATTTCTAAAAATGTTGTCCGGCTGCCGCTCAATCCGCCAATGGAGCGCGTGCTCGGCGTCCGGATTCCGTCAGCCAAAAAAGCTTCCCCAGCTGCCAGCCTGCTGATCACGCAGCTGCAGCGGACAGTGTTTGAGTTGGAAGGACCACTTTTATAGTCAGATGCTTTTTAGAAACTTAAGATGAAAGTTTTGGGAAAAGAGGCGTCATTCGAATATGAATTTTCAATCAATGGAATATTTTGCTGCGGTTGCGAAAAACCGCAGCTTCACTAGGGCTGCCGATGCGCTGCATATTACCCAGCAGACATTAAGCGCCCATATCGCCGGAATCGAGCGGGAGCTTGGATGTCCGCTCCTAATCCGTCACATCCCGCTGGAGCTTACCTATGCGGGGGAGGTATTTCTGCGCTATGCAACGGAATTTAATACAAAATATGACTGTATGCTTCACGAATTTGGCGATATTTTAAATAACCAGACAGGAAAACTGCGGATCGGCATCGCATTCACGCGCGGACACGCCATCATGCCGGAGCTGATCGCCGCCTTTCAAAAGGAATATCCCGGCGTGGATGTGGAACTCGTCGAATCTTCCAACGATGTGCTGCAAAAATACCTGCTGGACGGCACAATTGATCTGGCGATCGCCAATTTTTCAGTTCGCATTCCCGGCATCATTCTGCGGGATTTCTATGAGGAAGAGATGGTTCTCATCGTCTCCACTGCCCTGCTGCTGAACATTTACGGCAAACAGACCGAAGCCATTATCCAGGAAGTCAGCCGCCATCACCGCTACTCCCTTCTGGCTCCATGTCCGTTTCTCCTAAACCGTGAACATGATCTAGTCGGACGCATCGGGCGGAATATCCTCGCGACAGACAACTTCGTCCCCTCGGTTCATGCCTGCTCTGACAACATCGCTACCCTGCTTGCCCTCTGCGCGATGGGAAAAGGTGCCTGCATCAGCCCGAAAAACCTCGCATTTTCTATTCTCAGCAAGGAACAGCTGGATACACTCTATGTCTTTACGCTCGGGGAAGAAGCGCGGTACCCGATCAAATTTGCGTGGCTGGAACAGAGCTATGAGTGGAATATGATTTCACGGTTTATTGAATCGTCGCTGAAATGCACTCATTAAAAACAGGGGAGACAGCCTCACACACACCGCTGTCTCCCCTGTTTATTCCCCAAATGGTCCCTGTGCGCCCCGGCGCACGCCTCTTATTCATCTACCAATGTAATCTGTACCCTTTTCCCCATCGCCGCTGCGATCTTTACCATAAAATCCAGCGACGGATTGTAGCTGCCGCTCTCGAAGCGGGTGATATTCGGCTGGGAAATCCCCGCCTTTCTGCCAAGCTCCGTCTGTGTCATGCCGTTTAACTTACGGTTCTGCTTAAATCCCTCGATCGTCGCCTCCCGCGCCTCCTGCTGCCAGCGCTCCATCCACTGTCTGTATTCCGCATCCGTCTGAAACGTCTCCGGAATCCTGTTTGCGTTTTTCATTGTGCTACCTTCTCCTTTTCGAATCTGCTCTGCCGCGGCGCCACCCTCCCAAAGCTCGCCGCTGCCGTCCTCTATAGAATACCATCTTTCCACCCTATAAATCAAGGTATTTCCCTGTAACGGTCCACCGGCAATTACTTTAGATCGCCTTTTCCCCTAAAACATACGATTCGCGCGCTCTGCCACTTGAAAGCAATGCCTCTCTTCTGGTATAATAGATGGACTTATGCAAACATCTGCCTGACCGCTTCCAATCGGCGGACTCCCAGATATTTGCGGCAAATCTTATATAATGTTTGAGGAGTTACAATTTCATGGAAAAAAGAGAATCTTTCAACAGTAAGTGGGGCTTCATCCTCGCCTGTATCGGCTCAGCGGTCGGCATGGGAAATCTCTGGATGTTTCCCACCCGCGTCTCCCTGTACGGCGGCGGCTCGTTCCTGATCCCGTACTTTATCTTCGTCGCCCTGATCGGCTCCACGGGTGTCATCGGGGAAATGTGCCTGGGACGCGGCACCCGCTCCGGTCCAATCGACGCGTTCGGCGCTGCCTGCGAGACACGCGGCAGGCGCAAACTAGGTGACGCGCTCGGTTTCATCCCGGCAGCCGGTTCCCTCGCGATGGCGATCGGCTATACCGTCGTCATGGGCTGGATCCTAAAATATGCCATCGGAGCCTTTACCGGTGCCACGCTTGCCCCGGCCGACACAGACGGTTTTGCCTCTGCTTTCGTCTCGATGGCGTCCGCATTTGGAAACAATGGCTGGCAGCTTGCCGCCCTCTTCTTCTGCATTCTGATTCTGATGTTCGGCGTCGGAAGCGGAATCGAGAACGCCAACAAGCTGATGATGCCGGTATTCTTCATCCTGTTTGTCTTTTTAGGCATCTACGTAGCATTCCAGCCGGGTGCGATGCAGGGCTACCGCTACATTTTCCGCATCGATCCTGAGATCCTCGCAGACCCAAAAACATGGATTTTCGCACTGGGGCAGGCATTTTTCTCCCTGTCCGTCGCCGGAAATGGAACCTTAATCTACGGTTCCTACCTCTCCGATGAGGAAAACATCCCGGCATCTGCCGCGCGGGTTGCCCTGTTTGATACGATCGCCGCGATTCTCGCCGCCCTCGTCATCATCCCGGCAATGGCAACCACCGGTGCAAAACTTGATCAGGGTGGTCCGGGACTTCTCTTCATCTACCTCCCGAACCTCATCCGCTCAATGCCGGGCGGTACGTTGATCGCGATCATTTTCTTCGTAGCCGTTCTCTTCGCTGGGATGACCTCCCTGCTCAACCTCTACGAAGCACCGATCGCCACCGTTCAGGAAAAACTCCACCTCGGCCGCGTCCCTGCCTGCGCGGTTATCGGTATCATCGGAGCTGCCGTCTCCTTGTTAATCCAGGGCATCGTCTCCGACTGGATGGACGTTCTATCCATCTACATCTGCCCCCTCGGTGCCGGACTCGCCGGAATCATGTTCTTCTGGGTATTCGGAAAAGACTATGCAGAAACGCAAGTCAACAAAGGCCGCGAAAAGAAATTTTCAAAATGGTTTGTACCGGTGTGCCGCTATATTTATATTCCGGTATGTGTGCTGGTATTAATATTAGGCATCGCATTGGGCGGTATTGGATGATATTGGATGATATAAAAAAATGATTGACAAATCTCATTTCCGCGCTATAATAAGAACTATCATTTAAAACCCACAAAACAAGTAGGAAATATATTTTTATAATTGTTTATGATTTTAAGGAAAGGAGGAAACCATCATGAGAACATCTTATTCAGTTATGTCTGCTATGTGTTGTTGTATGGAGTGTATGTGCTGCTGTTGCTGTGACACTCTTACTTTTGTTGTGCAGACAGATAACTGGATGATATCTTCATGAGGTTTTTCTCATCTTGCTTTCACTGGAAAGTGATAGATACAATCCAATTTAGGAGGTCTGGACAACCAGACCTCCTTTTTTGTACCCATTTATATTTCAGTATGCAAAATTAAATATTTATATTGCATCCAGATATATCATTCGTATAAAAAACACGACACATACAGAAGTCATTTTTCAGGAATTATCCCTTAAAAATGTGCTTCCCCCAGATAAACAAAGTTAAAGGAGACCAGAAATGATTCGATTTGAACATTTAAGTAAAACATTCCAGACGAAAGACGGTGCATTTGAAGCACTGAAGGATGTGTCCTTCGAAATAGAAAAGGGCGATATCTACGGCGTCATCGGTTACAGCGGTGCCGGAAAATCCACCCTGATCCGAATGGTAAACGCCCTGGAAAGACCGACTTCCGGAAAGATTTTCGTTGAAGATAAGGACATTGGAAGCCTGAGTGCAAAAGAGCTTCGCAGCCTCCGAAAGGGAATCGGAATGATTTTCCAGCAGTTCAACCTCCTGGAATCCAAGACAATTTACGACAACGTCGCGATTGCTCTGAAACTAAACGGCACCACCAAAAAAGACATCGAAGCGCGTGTGAATGAGCTGCTGGAGTTCGTCGAACTTTCCAATAAGAAGTCCTACTATCCGGGACAGCTCTCCGGCGGACAGAAACAGCGCGTCGGTATCGCAAGGGCACTTGCAAATAATCCGTCGATTCTTCTCTGCGATGAGGCGACCAGCGCCCTCGACCCGAAAACGACCGATTCCATTCTCGATTTGCTAAAGAAGATTAATGAAACTCTTCATATTACAATTGTGATTATCACACATGAGATGAATGTCATCCAGAAAATCTGTAATAAAGTCGCCGTCATGGATTTCGGTAAAGTCGTAGAAACGGGCTCTGTCATTCAGGTTTTCTCAGACCCGCAGTCCGATATCGCCAAACGGTTTGTCGGCAATCTCATCCACGACGTTATTCCGGAACCGCTCGTCGAGAGCATCCGCCGGGAAACGCGGAACAGCCGCCTGCTCCGCATCAAGCTGGAAAATACAGACAGCACCGAGCCGCTTCTCTGGGATATCAACCGGCGGTTTGAGGTAGAAACCAACATTCTCTACTCCACCATCAACGTTATTCAGGGCATCGTCGTCGGCATCATGCTCGTTCTCTTCATCGGAAGCGACGAGGAAATCAAAAAAGCCGAGCGCTACATTCTCGAATCAAACGAAGAATATAAGGAGGTTGTATTACCATGATTCAGCAGTATTTAGGCATTTCGCCAGACAAACTCATCAAGGCCGGTTGGGAAACCCTGTATATGGTCGGTTTTTCCCTGATTATCGGTTCCATCGTCGGATTTTTCATCGCCATTGTCTTATGGCTGACCCGCAAAGGCGGGCTCAAGGAAAATCCATTGCTTTACACGATTTTAAACGGTTTCATCAACATCATCCGAAGCACACCGTTTATCATCCTTCTGGTATGTGTAATGCCCTTTACGAAAATCATCGTCGGCACTCGGATCGGTACCAGGGCGGCTATCGTGCCATTAGTTATCTATACCGCCCCATTTTTAGCAAGACTTCTTGAGACATCGCTTCTGGAAGTCGGCGGCGGCATCATCGAGGCAGCCCAGTCGATGGGAGCGACCACGTTCCAGATTATCGTTCATTTTGTACTTCCGGAAGCATTTGCTTCGGTTATCCTGGCTCTGACAACCGGAACCATCGCCCTCATCGGAGCAACTGCGATGGCTGGCTACATCGGAGGCGGCGGCATCGGAAACATCGCCCTGACCTACGGCTATCAGACCTTTAACTTCCCGCTAATGTTTGCGACCGTTTTCATCCTGATCGCATTTGTCTGGATCATCCAGAGTCTGGGAAACCGGCTGTCACAGAAGAGACGGACTCATCAGTAACTTATAACTTATTTCTATTGAAGAAACTGCTAATTTAAATACACTTAAAAGAAAAAGGAGAACTCAATTATGAAAAATGTAAAAGCTTATGTAAGAACCACCCTGACCGCCGGTCTGATCCTCGCAGCTGCTGTTCTGGGAGGCTGCTCAAAGAGTAATGCTGGAAGCTCCGCTGCTGATACTGCCGCTGCTTCTTCCGGCACCGAATCTGCTGCTTCCGCCGATGCTTCCAATTCTAATAAGAAGGAGCTCAAATACGGAAAAGCTGCCGGTCCGTACACTGTCTTATTTGAGGATGCCATCAAACCAATTCTGGAAAAAGAGGGCTATACACTCACCGAAGTTGATTTCTCTGACCTTCTCCAGAATGACCTTGCTTTAAATGACGGCGAAATCGATTTCAATGTAGAGCAGCATACCGCTTATGCCGAAAATTTCAACGAAGCCCAGAAGGGTGACCTGGTTCCGATTTCCCCGATTCCGACCGTTCCGGCTGCCATCTTCTCTGCCACTGAAACATCTCTGGACGCCATTCAGGACGGTGCCAAGGTAGCCGTTCCGGATGATGCTGCCAACACAGCCCGGGCTTATGTTCTCTTACAGAAAGCCGGATGGATTACCTTAAACCCGGATGTGGATCTCTCCACTGTCACCCAGGCGGATATCACGGAAAACCCTTACAACATCGAATTTACCGAAATGAACTCCACCAATATTCCAGCTGTTTTAGATGACTTTGATTATGCGGTTATCACCGGAAGTATTGTATACAATGCAGGAATCGATCCATCCACTGCCCTTCTTCAGGAAGACATTCTGCCGCATCTGATTCTGCAGGTCGTTGTAAAAGAGGAAAATAAAGATGCTCAATGGGCAAAAGATATCGTTGCTGCTTACCACTCCGATGAATTCAAAGAATATTTAGACAAGAATAACAATGGTTTATGGTTTGTTCCGGAGGAACTGTTTAACTAACAGGAAACAGCATCGGAAGACACCGGCAGGAAACAGGAGGATTTCACATGGCTCTCATTTTAGATAAAACCGAACAGAAAATTGTCGATATCATCGACGCACACCGCAACGAGATCATCGCATTTGCCAAAGATATCTACACCCATGCAGAGCTGGGTTATAAAGAATACAGAACTGCAGAAAAATTTGCTTCTTTCATGAAAAATCTGGGTCTTGAGACAACGGAGGGATTGGCTGTCACCGGTGTCAAAGCCTACTTAAATGAAGAAGAGAAAACGAATGTAAGTCTGGCCCTCATCGGGGAACTGGATGCGCTCCGCATCCCGGAACATAAATATGCCAATCCGGAGACTCAGGGAGCTCACTGCTGCGGACATCATGCCCAGCTGGCCGGTGTCATCGGTGCAGCCCTGGCTCTGACCAATGAAGATGTAAAAAAAGAGCTGGACGGACAGGTTGTATTCTTCGCCGTACCGGCAGAGGAATACGGCGAGATCGAATTTAAAAACTCCCTGACTGCACAGGGAAAAATCAGATACGGCGGTGGAAAATGTGAACTCATCCGCATCGGTGCTTTTGATGATATCGACCTGGATATCGTCCACCACACCGGTGACAAGGATATCAGTGTGGGTTCCCACTCCAACAACGGTTTCGTCTCCAAGGTCATTCGTTATAAAGGACTGGCTGCCCACGCAGCCGGTACCCCGCATCTGGGAGTCAATGCATTAAATGCAGCTTCCCTCGGACTTTCTGCCCTGGCTTACCAGCGCGAAACCTTCCGGGATGATGACCATGTCCGAATCCATCCCATTATCACAAAAGGCGGAAATCTCGTCAATGTAGTACCGGATGAGGTGGTAATCGAAACTCTGGTACGTGCCGCCAACAAGGATGCCATCGCCGATGCTGCTGCCAAAACGGACCGTGCCTTCAAGGCAGGTGCCATCGCCGTCGGTGCTTCCTGCGAAATCACCACTATGCCCGGATACCTTCCGGCTCTGAGTGAAAAAGCCGATGAATCAGTCCTAGCAGCCGCTGAGATTGCCGCACAAACCAGTGAAAAAGATTACCAGATCGTCCAGGAAGATACTCACGCCTACAGCGGCGGTTCCACCGATGTGGGGGATGTACAGCATCTGCAGCCGGTCCTTACATTCAACACCGGCGGCAAGGTAAGCGGCCTCCACTCCGTTGATTTCGATATCGTGGATGAGGAGCTTGCCTATGTGGTCACTGCAAAAATCTTCGCCCTCTCCGCTTACCGCCTGCTTCGGAACGGGGCTGTGAAAGCAAAAGAGATTGTAGCGAATTATCAGCCCATCTTTACCAAAGAGGAGTATATCAAATATATGGATTCCTTTATTAAGACGGAGACGTATCAGTAAGATAACAGAAAAGAAGGACGGGAGGTACTTTTTACAGCACCTTCCGTCCATTTACAGTCAACTTAAAGGTCGTTCCCAGTATCTCCGCCGACTTCCGGCAAAGCATCATTCTTCCCAGGAAAATCTCGAAATAATCATACATGGAACATATCTTTTCATCTACCTGAAGATTCAGGGCAATAACTGAACGATCCTTTTCAATCTTAAGTTTGGACTCTGTTACCGCATAATTCACACGGTCGTGGATATCAAAAGCGGCTCTCTCTTTTTCACGAACACGGCTTCTTCGTACATCCGTCTTATCAGCGATAATCAGAGCTACGGATATTACATCCTCCGCACTTCCGGTGTGCGGCAGTCTCACCGTAGACACCGGCTCCGTGGGAACAGAAGACCGAGTCGCTTGGGTTTGCCAAATCCGCATCCGGATCATAACCGGCTGCTTCGATGACCTCTTCCTCATTATGGCAGGGTCCATATCCATCTAGGGATGAAACCGGTGCACGGCCGGTAAGTATCGCCTGTCCATCCTCCAGAACCGGTCCTTCAAAAACCGCAAACCGGCGTTCCAGATCCGTCATTGCACGTCCTACCATCTTGTCCGGTATCGTCAGATGAAATGCATAAAATGGCTCCAAAAGCATCGAATGTGCCTGCATCAGGCCATGACGGATAGCCCGGTAAACCGACTGACGTAAATCACCGCCATTCAAGGTATTCACAGGCAATTTTACTACCTGTTATGATACCATGAATGGCGGGGATTATAAAATTTTATCATCGGTTGATGAAATTCAGTACCACCACAAGCAGCAGCATATGAACTGGATAAAATGCATAACAGAGATACTGGAATGGTTTACTGTGGTAGCCCTGTCTGCCGCGGTACAGCCAGATGGGGATCAATGCCAGAAGCGCAAGCCCCTGCTGACACAGTTCAAATTCCATGCCAAAGAGCTGAACCGGATACATCAGACCGCCCAGCAGTTCCACATTCAGCCAGTATAGGGCAGCCAGCTGTCCCAAGAAGTACCACCATTTCCGCCCATGGAGGAAATAGAACACAAATACCGTCAGAACACCGACCCCGTAGTAATCCACCATGCAAAGAGTTCCCAGTACCAGACCTGCCGGCACAACCAAAACGCACACCAGCAGATACATCCAGGTTTTTCCTTTTTTCCGTACCTGTTCCATAAGCCAGACACCTAAAAGGCCCAACAGGAATGTCCAGAGGACATTCTGGTGAACCGGATAAAACCAGGTACCTCCGTACATCAAATCAAAGGGAATTTCTGAAAGCACTGCAAACAGCAGCATCCGAAGGATGTACTTTTTAAAGCTTCTGGTGTGGAAGTACCCCTCCACCGCCATAAAAGCGAAGATAGGAAATGCCACTCTTCCGGCACAGGTAAGCCACTCCCTAGCAGGAAGAAGCGTCGCCCAAAGGTGATCCATCAGCATAAGCGTCATGGCGATAATGTGCAGGACAGCTGCAGTAAGTTCAAAGTTTTTTGAAGCAGATGAATCCATTCAGTTCTTGTTCCTTTCCTATTGCATTTCTATCGTATAATTATAGCTGTATGTGTGAACATAAAGCATATTGTCCTGAGGCACCAGAAGATCCGGCTGTTTTTTCAGCTCCAGGCTTGCAATAACCTCGCCGGTGTGAAGGTTGAGCTGATAAAGATAATCCTTTTCCGAGGTAAAACCATACCCGCAGATAATAACGTCCTTTTTTACAATAAAATTCATGGTGTTGCAGGTCTGATCCCCACTTCGCCAAAGAAGCTTGTTATTTTCCAGATCATAGGCAAACATAAAGCAGCTATCCTGCTGTGCGTAACCATTTGTCACACTGATGCCATAAAAGATATCATCCAGGAGGCAGGCATTATTGCCGTTGATATACCATTTATCCGTTGGATACTCCAGCACATACAGACAATTTCCGGAAATATTTTCATAAATATACAGCGCATCCCCGGACCAGATATACTGATATTCGTCATCATAGAAATTATTCCATTCCTTTCCGACCATAGGAAGAGATAACTGTTTGCTTTCATACCATTCGTTCGCAAAATCGATTCCATTTTCCTCTTCCGACACAATTTTTAACGTTAACGGTGAAACTGCATCTCCCTTCGGATGAATCTCCCCAACTCCGGATAAGTCAATGGTGATATACTTAGTTTCAGGAGCCGCATTTTCCCCTTCCCCTGCATCCTCATTTTGAATCAATACAGACTCCTCACCGGTCTCCCGGACACTTTCTGCAACACTTGACTCATTTTGCATCGTATAATCCATGTCCTTCTTGCCACAGCCAGCCAGGATAAGCAAACAAGTCCACACAATCATAAAAGTTAGAAGTTTTTTCATATATATCCATTCCTCTATGCTCAAAAAAGATGTTATCACTTTGGATGAACTTTCTTCTGAGCCATTTCTATTTGAACACGTTGAGAAGTTACCTTAACTTATCTCTATATCAAAACATGCCCGGCAGTTTCGCCGCCAGGAATAATCCAGCACCAAATGAGATCAGATTGGCCACAAAGGAATACAGGGTATAATATGCATCCTCCTTTTTCTTTTCTGATATCCTCTTAAGAATTGTGCAATACAACACTGCCTCCAGAGCAAATACAATCAGCTCAAAAAGTACATAGAAAAATGTAAATGCAAGAGGGCCGGAATTATAATTAATCACATTGAGCAGCACATTTAAGATAATCTGCGTAATAATGTTGACAACAGCCAGAATCAACAGCTGTTTTTTCTGTCTGAAACCAAACAGCAGCGCCACCAGCATTTCGATTAAAATAGTAAGGACGATCCTTGCCCCAAGAGCCAGCATCTCCTGCCGGTAATTATACGAACGGTAGGCCTCAATCCGCTCATTGGTACTCAAATCATCATTGTATTCCACCGAACCGATATCCACACCATCCATATCCACTGTATAATACGTATCAAATGCATAACGAGCATAAATTCCACTGGATACAAAGGTTTCCGTTTCCGGATAATACAGAAGAATCTTAAAATCACCCGGCGGATAATAGGTCCATGCAAGCTCTTTACTTTCACTTACCTTCCAGCTCCGCTGCAGAAAATAGTATCCATCCGGATCCTTGTAATTCACAAAGATCTCCCAGATACCGGGATCCATGTACTCTTTCTGGGCACTCTCCGTTCTTCCATCCCAGGCACTTGCCGGACCAGTAGATTTCTCCTTCGACAGCAAAGTTCCATAACAGAGCTCATCCCCCATATGCTCAAACTGAATCCGAACAGAGGCCTTTGGTCCCATATCGGCATTGGCTGTCATCGGAAATGCTGAAACTGCCATTATCATACACAAAAGCATTATAAAAACAAGACTGTATTTTCTATTTTTCATATCGAAAGCCTCCCTTCAGATATTTTTATTCTGGTGAAGAATCTCTTCGGTATTCTTGCTGCAAAATACTACATCCGATGGGAATCATCTTCCATCTTGTAAACAAACAGGCGGTTCATCCCCTCCTGCCATGGGTATTCAAATTCCAAACGATTCCCAATTCATCACATATTCTTTTTCTCCTGTGAATTCGTCCATCTCTTCACTCTGAATAGTAAATCCTTCTCGTTGATAAAAAGACATTGCCCTGACATTCTTCTGGTATACCTTTAACTGTAATCTGTCTTTTTTATCCTTGATGTAATCCAACAATATTTTACCTATGCCACGTGACTGCATTTCGTCAGAAACAAAAATACCTTCTATGTATTCATCATTTATTCCTATAAAGCCTTGAATCATTTTATCATCTTCATACACATAGACCTCCGCCTGTGGCAGCAATTCCTTCACAAATTCATAATTACTTATCCAGTATTGTTCGGAAATAAAAAAATGTGCCTTCAGATTGGTCTTCAACCATATGTCAGCAACTCTGTTTATATCTGCCTTCTGCAACTTTCTAATCATAACGATTATTCTCCATCCAACCTGATTATAACACGATTAACTCATTACGATTTACCTATCTGTACTCAATAATTTCTTCGAAAGGTTTCCTTGGTCTTTTAGCCGGAGCTTCATTGGCAAAGCCAATCGCAACAATTCCTGTCAACTGGCTGTCTGTTCCGATAAAATCCATCAGCTCATTATAGGCAAAACAAGTATTGGCAATCCATAAGGTACCCAATCCATATCCCGTTGCTGTCAGAATCATATTTTCAATCGCCGCACCTATGGACAGTGAATCACATATTTCAACAATTCGCTTTTCATTTTCAATGCTTGCAAATGGAGTATGCTGGTTGGTATTAAGCACTGCTATAAGGCATGGGGCCTCCTGCATGATTCTAACGGTATTCTCAGCATCCGGTATGGCAAATGCCCATTCCGGCATAAGTTCATGGGTCATTTTTTCTGAATTTATACCATGACGCATGACATCAACCAGTTTATCTTTTTCTTTCCCCTGATATACAATAAATTTCCAAGGCTGTCTGTTTTTAGCAGATGGTGCAAGGGAAGCACTGTATATGATCTCGTCAATTAACTTCCTTTCGATCTCATCTGGCTTATATTTTCTTATACTTCTTCTATTCTCAATTTCACGTATCATAGATTTCTCTCTCCTTTAGAACCTTGCCCTCAAGACTCATCTTCTCCTATGATTTCCAACCTATCCATCCCAACATGACATTTCAGGAAAAGCACCTCAACACCTGCTGCCTTTGCCTCGTGAAGTGCAGCGCCAAATTCGGGATGCGTTTCCGTATTCGGCCTGACTTCACTAATGCCTTCCATTTGAATCACAAATGCTATCAAACATTTATATCCTTGTCCGCACGCAGCTGCAAGTTCCTTTAAATGCTTAACTCCTCTTTCCGTCGGGGCATCTGGAAAATATCCAACTCCGTCTATCTCAAGGGTGCAGCCTTTGACTTCCATTAGATATTTTTGCTTTCCTTTTTCCATATAGAAATCCAGCCGGCTATTTCCAAAGGTATACTCTGGTTTAATAGAATCATACCCCTGTGTCATCAGCCATTCTTTTACCACTTTATTCGGTGCCTGAGAATCAATGTTAACCCATATCTTATTCTTCTTAACTGCAATCAAATCATAGCGAGTCTTTCGATTTGGATTCTTTTCTATGCAATCTTCCAAAATCACTTCCGCCCCCCGCAGCAGTAATTCACGACAACGTCCCGTATTCTTTACATGAACCGATTCTACCTCTTCCGAGCCATCAATCTTTACCCGCGCAATAAAACGATTGGGACGTTCTATGAAAATTGCTTTCACTATCTTATCATATTTCATGTGACGTTTCCTATTATATGTACTGAAACATTCATTTTACACGATTGGATTCACTGGCAGCGTCCTGGTTGCAGTTCCGTTTTCTTTCCTTACCCTGATCGTTGTCTCCTTACTGACCCAGAAAGAAAATCAGGCGGCTGCCTAAAAGATGGCCTTTACTGATAGAAAAGAATTTTATAGTAAAACCGATTGGTTCAGATGGGCTGCCGTGCCAATGTACGGCAGCCCATCTGGCATCATTCTATCAGCCCTTTCGCTACCTCTTTCAGTTTCTTAGCCGACTCCACCAGCTTCTCCGCCTCTTCCTCACTCAATGCAATCGGTACATGCGTCTCCACACCCCCGATTCCCACGATCGCCGGCATACTCAGCGTGATATCTTCGATGCCGTACTCCCCGTGCATCATCGCAGACACCGGCAGAATCGAGCGCTCATTGCGGACGATACACTCGCAGATACGTTTTACCGACATCGCAATTCCGTAATACGTCGCCTGTTTTTTCGAAATAATCTCGTAAGCACTGTTTTTGACCTTCTCCGCGATCGCGTCCATCGCCGCATCGTGGTTAAAATGCCCGCGCATCTCGCAGAAATCGTTCAGCGGAATGCCCGATACATTCGTACTGCTCCACGCCGCGATCTCGCTGTCCCCGTGCTCACCGATGATAAACGAATGTACACTCCGGCTGTCCACGCCCAGGTGTTCGCCCAGCGCATATTTAAGCCGTGCCGTGTCAAGCACCGTACCCGAACCGAGCACCCGGTTCTCCGGCAGCCCGCTCAGTTTCAATGCCACATACGTCAAAATATCCACCGGATTCGATACGATCAGCAGAATCCCGCCAAAATCGCGTTTTACAATCTCCGGGATGATACTCTGATAAATTGCCGTATTCTTCTGCACCAGGTCAAGCCGCGTCTCCCCCGGCTTCTGGTTCGCCCCCGCTGTGATAATGATGATCGCCGCGTCCGCCGCGTCGTCATACGTGCCCGCGTAGATCTTCATCTGCCCTGCAAACGGAATCCCGTGCGCGATATCCTTCGCCTCGCCGTCCGCCTTTTCCATATTTACATCTAACAGAACCAGCTCGGAAAATAACCGGCTCTGCATCAGTGTAAATGCCGTTGCTGAACCCACAAATCCGCACCCGATGACTGCCGCTTTTCTTGGATTTACCTCTCTGCTCATACGCTCATTTCTCCTTTTTTCTCCGGCTTATACTACATGTCCATGTTTCTAGCATCCGCTCCCTGCATATGGACAAGCATACCTCTAGTCTCTCCTGCCATTCATATGTATTGTGCCGCTTACAAGAAAGAGTATACATGCTTTGGGACATTTTTTCAGTTGTTTAAACAACAAAAATAGAAACTACAACACTTTCTGATCATCCGACGACAATGTGTTTACCAGCAAAGAGGAGTTTCCATCATGTATTTTTCCGCACATTCCCGCTACTTCGATCCTGCCGCAATCTATTTTCACTTTGCATCACAGCAAGCAGAGTTCTTCGTAACTATCTTATTTATGTAAAATTGAATAAAAACATGCAAAATCAACATTTTCATCGATAGACAAAAAAAGTCCCACGAAACTGCTACTTCCGGCAATCCCGTGGGATGTTTTCGTTTTTTTATTTCAAAGCTCTGCCGCGCTCACATTCTCACTACTCCAGCGCCTCCAGAAATTCCTCATGGTTCATGACTTTTCCAATCTTCGGGAAAATCCATTTTTCACAGAAATCCTGCTCTTCCTGCGTATCGGTCGCGGTGCAGTCGTTGATGACGATGACACGGTAGCCCTTATCATACGCCGAACGCGCCGATGACTCTACACACCAGTCGGTATGGAAACCGGTAAACGCTACATACTCGATCTCATTTGCCCGCAGATAATAGTCCAGACCAGTCGAATGGAACGCGTCCAGCGTTTTCTTGCCTTCAACCACCACATCACCCGGCTGCGGAGTCAATTCTTTGATAATCTCCGGTCCCGGTGTGCCGCGCAGCCATGCGCCGGTTCCCCAGTCTGCTTCCATATCCATCTCGATTCCACGCAGACCCTCACACGCCGGACCACCCTTTTTCAGCTCTGGAAATCCCGGATCAAACGGATGGAACGGGCAGTAAAAGATTTTTGCCACCTGACCTCGCGCCTTCTCCAGTAAATCCTGAAGATTGGCGATGACATGACGCTCGGCGAGCTGCTCCTTGATGTGGGCGTACATCGTTCCGCCCTCGGACAAGAAGTCATTCTGCGGTTCAATCAAAACAATCGCAACTTTCTCTTTCGGAATCTTAATCTGTGCCATACACTTCTCCTTTCCTATTACATCGCATTCGGCAGGAATAATACAATCTGCGGAATGAAAATACAAATCAAATCGACAATAATGATCGCTGCCAAGAACCACATCGAACCGGCGAAAATCTCGTTGACTGTGATTCCCTCCATGCCATCCATTCCGTACAGGGACGATTTAACGGTAAATACGTTCATGCCAAACGGAGGCGTAATCATACCGGTTTCAATCGCAATGATCATAACCAGACCGAACCATACTAAGTCATAGCCTAAATCTGCCATAATCGGGCACATCAGAGGCGTCGTTAAAAGCAGAATCGAAGTAGAATCCAGGATACATCCCAGTACCATCAGAATCAGGATAAATAATAAAACGATTCCGATCGGCGGGATGCTGAAACCTTCTACCAGATCCCGGAGTACATTGATGACACCGCACATGGACAACGTCTTGGAATATGTGGATGCCGATACCAGAAGAATCAGAACGCTGCCGGAGGTTGAACCTGCCGATAAAAGCGTCTCCCAGAACTCCTTGCGGTTGAATCGCTTCCGGAAAATCACAATCAGGAAAGCGCCGAACGCACCGACTCCGCCTGCTTCTGTCGGGGTAAAGAATCCACACCAGATACCTCCGAGGGAGATGATAATTAAAAGAACAATCGGCCACGGACGCAGCACAATTTTCCAGAAATTTTCTTTTTCATACTCAGTCAGCTCCTCTACCTCCGGAATATAATCCGGTTTGATATGTGCGACCGTCAAAATGACGATGATAAATGCGATCGTCATCAGAATACCCGGCATAACCGCCGCCACAAACAACTTGCCGATCGATACGTCCGCCTGCGAGCCGTAGACAATCATCAGAAGACTCGGAGGAATCAACATGCCTAAAATCGCAGAGCCAGAAATCGTTCCCAGCGCGATCTTACGGTTATATTTCAGACGAAGCATCTGCGGAAGTGCAATTTTCGTAAAAACAGCCGCTGACGCAACCGTAACACCTGTGATAGCTGCGAAAATCGCATTGGCGATAACCGTCGCGATTCCGACGCCGCCCCGGACTTTCTTTAATAAAAGGCTGGCTGAATCATACAAATCCTGGCTGGCGCCGGATAAGTTCGCCAGAAGTCCCATCAAGACAAACAGCGGAATAACACCGAACATATACTGCCGGACCGCGCCCCACGCCGACTGGCTTAGCACGTTCATCGCTGTTGAAAAACGTCCCGTGAAAAGGAATACGCTGAGCACACTGGTAAACATCAGGGATGTGCTCAGATGAACACCAAAGAAAATCAGCGCCAGCAAAAGAATCAATGAAAGTGCTGCTACTGCTCCTGTACTCATTCTGCCTTCCCCCCTTCTGCAAAGCTTTTTCCTGTGACTAATTCATACGTATACTTTATAATCTGGTTGATAAATTCCAGAATCATCAGCGCGGAACCGAATATAATGGAAAAACGCCCCGGAACCGTTGTGATACGGACCGATCCGGCTATCTCCGCTTCATGAATCGAAATTGCATTTAACAGATTTCCCCAGCTTGCCCGGATAATAAATGCATACACCAAAACGCCAATCAGCGCTGCCACAATATCGATCACATGTTTTCCCTTTACACCGACCTTATCATACAGCATAGTTGTCCGGACATGGGCTCCCTTAACTGCTACATACGGAATCTCCAGAAAACATACGATAATAATAATGCTGCTGACAATTTCCGCCGTTCCCGCGAACGGTTTATTTAATATCAATCGGCTTAGAACGTCCGCTGTAATCAGAAGCATGATTCCAAATACAGAGATCGCTGCAATTCCATCCATAATACTCAAAAAACGTTCCAGACACCGATCTAATTTTCTAAGGACTGACATATCATCCCACCTTTTTCTCTCTTCTGTCTGTTCCTTCTCTGTCTTTCTGAACACGTCGGGACATACCCTCGCTGTATGTCCCGATGCACTCTTCACACGGCTCACACTCTCCTCTGCGACAAGCCGCTCCCTTCAGTTTTCTTACTCGCTGATCTTCCAGTCGCGTACTCTCTCTACGCCCTTGGATTCCAGAATCTCATAGTAATCTTCCACGATCTCGGAACCATTGTATCCAGCGTCGTCAAGGCTCTTTACCAGACCATTGACAACATCCGGAAGACTTGCAGCCCATTTTTCCTGCTCCTCGCGGCTCAGAGTTGTAACAGTACAGCCCTGCTCTTCCAGCGCCTTGATATCTTCTTCGTGAATCGTATTGATATACTCAGACTCATAGTCCAGATAGCCCTCGCCAACCTCGGAAATGATGTTCTGTACATCCTCCGGCAGGTCATTCCAGGTATCCATATTGACAGTAATTGCATTGAACGGAACTACGTTGAAGTTTGCGTCCAGATAATACGGCGCCACCTCATATACCTTTAAGTTGACACAGGAATGGGTCGGCTGAATTGTCGCCTGGCATACATTCGTCTGTAAGTTCTGATAAGTATCATTTAAGGAAGTCTGGACACCGACTGCACCAGAGCCCTCGATCCAGGAGAGGTTGATGCCTGCCGCGCCGATCTTCATTCCGTTTACATCTTCCAGAGACTTAACTTCTTTCGTGCTAAAGAATCCATACGGATCCGATACGCCGATTCCGATGAACTTCTGGTTGTAGCTGTCTTCATAAATCGAAGTGAATTCCGGATATTTCTCATACATCTGTTTGATCGTCTCTGCTACAATCAGCGGATCGGAACAGGAGAACGGCATACTGTAAACCATATCCTGTAACGGAAGTCTGGATGCCTCAAACACCAGAATCGTACATCCGATATCGACCAGACCATCCTGCACGCCCTGCAACTCATTTCCCAGGGAGATAACTGAACCGCCGTAGGATTTAACCCAGTCGATCTCATAATTTGTCTCTTCACTGACTCTCTCCGATACATTTTTCACAAAATAATCTTCCAGCGCTGTGATCCATGGGTTGGATTCCGAATGTCCGGATCCAATTCGAAGTGTAATCTTTTCTTTTCCGCTGGTTGCTTCTGCCTGTTTTTTATCGCCGCCTGTTGTACTGTCTGTTTTCGCAGATGAACTTCCACCGCATCCCGTCATTGCCGTCATTGCCATTATCGCTGCTAAACCTAATGCCACAAATCGTCTTCTCCTCATGTTCCTTCTTCCTTTCTTTTTATCTTTTTCACGTTCTGCGTTTCTTTTTTGTTTCGCTTCTCCGTTGGACACCGGATATTGGATACAATTTGATACTATTACTCTAACACCATCTGTCTGTTTTGTCAATAAACTTTCTTATATAAACATCATTCTGTACAGTTTAAACAATATTTTAGTTTCAGATTGGATACATTATCCAATTTTATTGCTATTCCTTTCCTTTTCGGTTATAATAATCATAAAGAAATTTAAAAGGAGCCATGGTTTATGGATCAGACACAACCAATTATTCAATATACAACCGTTTCCGACTCAGTCTATCTCTGGGTCAAAAATGCAATTATTCAAGGTGAGTTTAAGCCAGGCGAACATATCGCCCAGGAACGCCTCACCAAAACACTTGGCGTCAGCCGCACCCCGGTCCGCGACGCAATCAAACGTCTGGAAGCAGAGGGACTTTTGATCACGAAACCGCACTGTGGGGCAGTCGTATTCCAGCTCTCCAAGGAACGTCTGACGGAAATCTACGACATCCGTATCCTGATGGAGCAGTACTGCGCCGCCAGAACCTGTATCAGGGCAAGTGATGACGATATCCGCCAATTGGAAGAGATTAGTTTAAAAATGCTCGATTTTTCCAATAATTCGAAGGAATTTATGCAGCTGGACCGCCAGTTTCACACCCGGATCTGTGAGCTCTCCGGCTGCGACGACACCGTTGAGATCCTGCAGGGACTTTGGAATAAATGTGATTCCTTCAAATCCATCTACTACTCTCTGGAGGGACGCATCAACGATACTCTATCCGAGCATGCAAAGATCATCCAGGGACTGAAAAATCGCGATATCGACGCCACCAAACAGGCAATCTACGGTCATCTGAAGGATGTTGTCGAATGTGTTGGACGCCAAGCCAATTTTTCTTAAAGACAAAACACCTACCAAGCATCGACAGCCGTATAATTACAAAAGGCGATGAGCGCAGTTTCTGTCTCTCTGCGTTCACCGCCTATTACTTTTTTCTGCTTTTCTTATCTCCCCGCCAGCAGCGAAATCTGCGCCGTCTCCTCGACAAGTTCCGCCAGATAAGCTGCCTCGCGCATCGTCCCTGCCACTGTCACCTGACCGTGACCGCGCAGAAGGAACGCATTCATCTCCTTATTTTTCCGGAACTCTTCCAGAATCATCGGGAAATATTCCTTCGGAACGGCATACGAATGGGTGTCAAACACCGGCACATTTCCGCCCAACTTCATTTCCGAATGGTGCGTCGAAAAATCAAGCGTCTCATGCTTATCCGCCCATGCAGTCGCATATGGGGAATGGCAGTGCATGATCGCGCACACCTCCGGGAGCTCCCGGTAGAGCGCACCGTGCAAAAGAGCTTCTTTGGATGGTTTCCGATTGCCCTCAATCAAGTTTCCGTCAAAATCCGTCACAACAATTGTGTCCGCGCACACCTCGTCAAACGCCACATCCGTCGCCTTCACAAGCATCCAGTCATGCCTTGGCACACGCATACTCAGATTTCCGCCGTTGCTCATCTGATAGCGGAGCTGATAAAATTTGTGCGCCGCCTGTTCCATCGCATCGCTCAGCTCTTTGTATTCCTGATATTTCATGCGCTCTCCTTTCTGCTGCCCTCCGCTTCATTCAGCAACGCTTCCATCTCCTGTGCGCAGATATCCGCAAATTCAGGATCACAGAAATTCAGATCATACGCTTTAAACATAATCTCCGGCTTCAGATCCGCCTCGAAAATCTGGCGCATCTTCTGAATTGTCTCCGGTTTATAGAAAAATTCACCCGGATAACTCATTGTCCGCAATCCGCCCATCGGGAGAATGACCTCCGTTTTTCCCTTGGAACGATTCAGTCGTTCCACGATCGTGTGTGTAATATCCAGAATTTCGCTCTCATACAGGCGCGTATGTGTTAAATCCTGATTATGCCATACGTACCCCCGATCTTCCTCATCTTTTAAAAGTTCCTCTTTCCTCAGACACGCAAAATCAATGCCGCCCGGGCAGATCAGCGCCGGGATCCCCATCTCCGCTGCCGCACACAGGCGGTTATCCGCACCCTTGCTGTATCCGTAATCGCCCAAATATTCCGCTGTCATCTCATGCAGTGAGAGATCCATAACGGCTGAAATAACGCCCTCGCGGATCATCGACTCCATCACCCGGCCGCCGATTCCGGTCGAATGGAAGCTGATCATCTTCCTGCCGCGCGCCGTCAGCTCGTCGGATGCCCGCATCACGGTATCATTCGTAATTCCCATAAGCGTTGTCGCGATATATTTTTCCCCATGTGTATCGATCCGTTTTCCCCCATATGTCACCATGCCAATCAGGGCGCTGACTGTATTTCCCAACACAGCCTCATTAACGGGGTTCATACCGGCAAAATCAACGATCGACGGAACCACCATGATATCTTTATCGCCCACAACCGTGTCAAAATACCGGTATCCGCTGGCGATCGTGGAACAGATAATCTTCGGAAATCCGATCGGAAGCAGGCGCAGCGCCGCAGAACACATGACCGTATTCTGCAGTCCGCCCATTCCCATCACGCCGTCAATCTTTTTCTCCTCGACGAGTTTTAACAGCATCTTGGAAATACTCTCCGTCATCGCTGCGATCGCACCGCTCTTGTCCATCGCGTGCACCTGCTCCCAGGTATAACCACCCATTGCCAGAATCTCCTCCCGGCTGACATCTGCGCGCATCGGAATATGCGGTCCCGTGCTGACATCGAGTATCAGCGGACTGTTTCCGCTCATTTTTATTTTTTTCTGTACAAACTGTACTTCATGATATTTCGTGTCACAGCTTGCAATTACCCCAACCACTGCCATTTTCTCGAAGTCTCACGAACTTCTTCTTTCACCTGCCTTTCGTCTTAAAGACCAAGGATCGGTGTTTTCGAAACCCGATCTAACATCTCGCGATCATGGCAGGTCAGAATCTTATCCAGACTCTCTGCCCGGGCTTTGATAAGCTCAATGCTCTTCCAAGCGGAGACAATATCTGAAAACCGGTTCGGAGGCGTAATATCATAATGAATCTCCTCGATCGGTTTCGTATTATCCATAATGAAAATTGCATCACCGCAGCAAATATATCTGCCCGCTGCCGTGTCGATCTCAACCGACTGATGCCCGATGGAATGTCCCGGCGTCTCAAATACGCGCACGCCCGGCATGATCTCTGCCTCGCCTTCTAGCAGTTCCATCTTGATTCCCTCAAATGGGCGGGTAATGCCAAGCTGCGGCGCCTCGTATGATTTGTAATAGAGCGGGATTGGATCCATCGCAAATTCGTACTCCTTCTTGTTTACATAAAATTTCGCATTCGTGAATTTTTCCATATAGAAGCAATGATCCCAGTGCAGATGGGTAAACACTACAATGTCAATATCCTCCGGTTTATATCCGATCTTTGCAAGCTGATCCGCGATCGCCATGCCCTCCGGCTGGTATGATCCATGATGGTGGTATTTATCGGCGCGCTCTGTGTATGCCATGCCCGTATCCACAAGCAGCAGCTTGTCTCCGCCCTCTACCAGATACGTAAAAACTGGGTATTCTTCCTCCCGATCGGAAGCATCGGGATAATATGCCACCGTAGAATGGTGGTAAAGATACTGTTTCGGAATCATCGTCACGAAACCAGTGTTGATTGGTCTGATTGTTAAATTACTCATATCGGTACCTCCTGCCGCTCGTCCGGCTATCGCAAACATGGAATAAATGCCAAATTTGTTTCTTAAAATGGGGTATCCAATATTGTATCCAGTGTCCAATAGTATTATAATAAAAAGAAGCATAGCTGTCAAGAAAAGTTTCAATTTCCATCTGAAAGAAACAATGAATCGGATCCAAAACACAAAAAAGGAGGAACCTCATATGAAAATTACGGTTGCAATCGATTCCCTGAAAGGAAGTCTGACCTCGATGGAAGCCGGAAACGCCGCCAAAGGCGGCATTCTCCGCGTCTATCCCGAGGCAGAAGTCTTCGTGCGCCCTCTGGCAGATGGCGGCGAGGGAACCGTGGATGCCCTGACGGAAGGACTGGGCGGCAGGATCCGCACCATCTCCGTCTCCGATCCGCTCGGACGCCCCCTTCAAGCCGACTACGGGATTCTCACCTCACCGGGGCAGTGCGAACCGCTTGCGGTGATCGAGATGGCTGCTGCCTCCGGACTTCCGCTCCTGGCTGCTGCGGAACGCAATCCACTCCGCACTACCACCTACGGTGTCGGAGAACTGATCCTTGACGCCATCCGCCAAGGCTGCCGGCGTTTCCTGATCGGCATCGGCGGCAGCGCCACCAACGATGGCGGACTCGGCATGCTCTCCGCACTGGGATATCAATTTTTCAAAGAAGACGGAACGCCCGTCTCCCCGGGTGCCGCCGGACTGTCAGAGCTTTCTTCCATCCGTACCGGCTCCGTTCTTCCCGAACTGTCCGCGTGCAGCTTCCGGATCGCCTGCGATGTCACCAATCCGCTCTGCGGTCCAAATGGCTGCAGTGCCGTCTATGGTCCGCAAAAGGGCGCTTCCAGGGAAGATATCGTAAATATGGATCGCTGGATGCAGGCATACGCCGTCCTCACTGCCCGGCAATTTCCACACGCCGATCCAACGGTTCCCGGCACGGGTGCCGCCGGAGGTCTCGGATTTGCCTTTTTAAGCTATATGAACGCCGTCCTGGAACCGGGCGCCTCGATCGTGCTGGAAGAAACTTCTCTGGAATCGTTCATCCGGGACAGCGATATCGTCATCACCGGTGAGGGTCGTCTCGACGGACAGACTGCTATGGGAAAAGCCCCCATCGCCGTCGCCAGACTGGCTAAAAAATACGGCAAGCCCGTCTTCGCCTTTTCCGGCTGCGTCACCCCAGATGCCATCCAGTGTAACGATGCCGGAATCGACGCCTTTTTCCCAATTCTCCGCTCCATCTGCTCGCTGGAAGAAGCAATGGAACCGGCATCCGCCCGGAAGAATCTGAGCGATACGGTGGAACAGGTGATGCGGGTGGTTCGGCGGTTTTCGTAAAAATTGGAAACAAAGAATGTGCTGATAATCGAGTAGGAGGGAGTGATTAGCTCCCGTCCTCTCACACCACTTATCCCGACTTTATGATTATCCGGAATTCTGGCAGAATACTCCGTTTTTCTGTGAAAATATATCAAAAAAGTCGGGATAATCTTTTACATCAAACCATAAAGCTTCTTAAGTGTTTCTTCTGTGAAATATGTAAATTTATTTTCCATTTATTATATGTTGTGTAAATCGTGTTTTTGGTGAAATTCATACGTCCCTTCCTTTGTCTCGCGAAAATCCGGTGTTTTTTCTATCAGCACAAAAAAAGCAGCAGGATTTCTCCCGCTGCTTTAAAGGATCCCCAAACTTGTTGATGGTCTGCTTTAAAATCTATTTATTTTTTCGTGTGCTTATAAGAGTTTTCTGCACTCCATACCGTACAAACGCCGAAATCATTATGGCTTACAATGTTGGATCCGATGCCACCCTGTTCTCTATCCATTCCAGTAACATGATTATAAATCAGTTTTCCGTATGGCATGCTACTCATGCGCCAACTATGGCCGATGCCGATTTCCCAATCGTTATATTTACTTAGATCCACATGATTTGGATCCGGCACATTTACGCTGCTTGCGGTATACAGGCATTCTTCACAGTGCGTTACTTCACGGCCATCAATTTCGAGCACACCCCGCTTATTTACATAATATCCATCCGGTGTCACGGTATCTGCAAGAAGATAGCCTTCATCATTCAGCGCAACCGCCTCTACGTCCGTATTGTCGTAGCCTACATAATACCATCCGCCATGTGTATGGCTCCAACGTGGAGCGCCAACGGCATCCTTCATGTAAATGTTGGTGACACCATTGTTCCACTCCGGTTTTGAAGTGTCAATTAATTCTCCGATCAGTCTATTCCTTACTTCTGCGCTTCTTCCCCGATACAGATAATTAATGATCTCCTTTGACGATGGTCTATTGGTATTTGTTGTACCGGCAGCCTGTGCTGCCGCAGCACCTATGGTCTGTACGACACCATTTATACTCCACTGACCATCGGCATTTACATCATATCCATCCGGAGTCTTCCCATTTGTCACGATGTATCCGTTCGGAGTGAAATAGTAGCACTCTGAAAATCCATCCTTGTTTCCATCGATCCACTGCCAGCCATCGTGATACCAGGTTGTTCCTGTGGCATTTGTTCCGTACCACCATCCTGTTTCATTCTTCTGCCATCCGACCGGGTTATCCGCAAACACCGGAACAACCATGATGAGTGATAATGTAAGCGCAGATAACGCGATTAACTTCTTTCGTAACTTCATCGATTTCTCTTTTTTACTGCTTCTTTACGTTCTCATAGCCATTCTCAGTCTCTACGACCATTACACCAGGTGCTGAGAAATAAATATATGAATCACTACTGATGGCGGTTCTATTCGAACTTGTGCATTTAAACACGGTGTAGCCCATCTCATTCACACCTGCATAATGGTACGTATCCGTGACTCCGCCAAATCCAGGAAGCCACTCGGTATCTGTCAGCGTCTTGGTTGCCGGGTCATACACGATCTTCATGGAAAACGAGTAAGTGCCAATATTGTATGCATAGGTTCCACTATAGACATCGGTTGCCGGAGCCTGTGAATTTGTGGCCGTGTCGTTTGACGTATTTGCCGTCACGGGTTCTGTGCTTACGTTCTTCGTCTTTACTGCTCCTCCTTCCGTCCATGCCCCATCACCGTTTACTACATATCCATCCGGGGTCGTGGTATTTGAAAGCATATAGCCGCTGCCATCAAAGTAATAGCATTCTGCAATGCCATCCTTATTGCCATCGATCCACTGCCACTGTGACTTCGGGTAAGCGCCATTATCCTCTTGCCACCACCAGCCTTTTGAATTCTGCTGCCACTGACCAGCGAGTGCAGTCGTTGCTGTGCCCATCATCATGGCTACAATCATTGCAGATGCGATTAGTTTCTTTCTTATCTTCATATTCATCTCTCCTTTTTTGAGTATTTTGTTTTTCTTATAATCTTATTATCTCACAAACGGATAATGGTTTAAAGGGTGATTTGTTTTTCAGATACGTATTTTTAAAGAAATTAACCTTTTTCCTTTACCATGCAGCGTTTCTTGAAAAACGAGATACCGTAGCAGAAAATCTGATCGTAGTCATCCTCATATTCCTTTGCATACATCCGATCATCGATCTGCTGCAAAGCCGTATCGCAATCCTTCTCCAGGTTTCCCAGGGTCTTTGTGTACTTCGCTTCGAAGATCGCAACGCGCGCATTGATGGGATCATAAACGACCACATCGCTTCGCCCTTCTCCATGCTCCTTATTGGAGTCCACCATATATCCAGCGCCTGTAAAAATGCCCGCGAGAAATGCGTGGTAGAAGTCCTCCCGATAGTCATGATAACTGATGGTGCGCCGGAGCAGGGCATTCATCTCCCTGTTAATACCTTCACTGTCACCACTAAAGACGGCATCAAACAGCGCATTTCGATTCCACTTCTTCGCGCTGTCATCAAACCATTTGATGACCGTTGTTTCGAAAATCTCGTTAATTTCTGCATTCGGAATCATGAGGGCTACCATACCGTCTGGAACTTCACCCGTATAATCCTCTTCCCGCGCCCGTGTTAAGTATCCCGTCAGATACAATGTACTCCAGAGGTTATCTTCTGATGAATGGAGATAATCATAGGTCAGGTTTTCATCCACACGCTGGACGATGCAGCCGCCCGCCATCAGTGTCTCCAGCTTCTTTGTGATCGTACTGCCCGCATAATCGATAAAGGAACGGATAATGGCATTGTCACTTGTGTTTTTCCAGTAGCTGATCGGCTTTGCCTTCGGATTATGCTGAAGCTCCAGCATATAATTCATGACATCCCACGGACAGTAGACATCAAAATCTCCGAAATGGTAGCCATCATACCATTTCTTCATGTTCTCTGCCTGTTCTGTCACGTCAGCAGCTTTCAGCAGTTCATCAACCTCGCTCTGTACGAAGCCGAAATACTCGTTGAGACGAGAATTTGTGATCGTATCCGATACGAAATTATTGGTTCCCGTAAAGATGCTCTCTTTCGCGATCTTTAAGCAGCCTGTCACGACAGCAAACCGAAGTGCCGGATTGTCTTTCAGAGCCTGCATCAATCCCTTCATAACATCGAGCATTTCATTATAGTAACCGTTGTTGTTCGCTTTCGCGACAGGAACATCGTACTCATCTATAAGAAGAATGATAGGCTTTCCATAATGCCGCTGCATCACCCTGGTAAGCAACATTAAGCTTCCTTTCATGTCCTTCATGGAAGCCTGTCCCCATTCCAGCTGTTTCGCGATCTCCTTATCACTGGTGCCGATACTGTCGCTATCCAGCAGATAGTGATGCTCTTTATATAGTTCTGAGATAACCCATGTGAGCATGTCGTACGCTCCGGTGAAGTTAAGACCATCTACCTGTCGAAACGAAACAAAAATCGTCGGATACTGGTTCATCCACGCATCGCACAGCGCCTGGTTTTCCGAAATCTCTAGCCCTTCAAATAACGCTCTGCTGTCCTTTCGGATATCGAAAAAGCTTTCCAGCATACTCATGCCGAGCGTCTTTCCAAAGCGCCGAGGACGGGTAATCAGTGTCACTTTTGTTCCTGTTCTACTGAGCAGCTCTCTGACCAGCCCCGATTTATCGATGTAGTAATACCCGTTTTTACGAATTTCTTCAAAGTCTGAAACCCCAACAGGAATATTCATTTTTTTCATTTCTGCTGCTCCTTTCGTCTCAATACCTCACAGTTTTTCACAGATTGCACAGCACCGTTTCTTACAGAAGGCGATGCACCCGCACCTGCCTGTTGTTAACTTCTGCACAGTAATCCGCTCCGAGGAGCAAAGAGCTTTACACAGAAGCTGCATCCGCAGGCAATGGAAATCCCGCTCTGAGAAGTTTCTTTCTGAAAGAAAGAAAATCCAATGCCATCGAAAAATTCGAATGTATGAGATTGGGAAGCACCGTGCCGACGTAAGTCGTCCGGTGAGGCATCACAATCCAGAAGCAGTTTCCGTGCTTCTTATATGGGCACTTTGTTGCCTTATCGTAAATGCAACGGTTGTATATAGCTATTATACATTCACTTTTTCGAAATCATTGCCATAAATTTTCGAATATGCATCCTTCTAATTTTTATTTAGAGAGCGCCTTCTCCGCCGCATCCAGCCCCTCATATCCATATGCCTTCACTTCCGCCTCCATCGTCAGAAGTGCCAGACTCTTTCCTTCCTTTTTCAGTTCATTGATAAACTGCCAGTACGTATGCAGAGTGCTGTCCGAGTAAGTCCGCAGTTCTCCAAGCAGGTACGTCTGGAAGGAAGTATCATACGGCGTATCTTCAGAACTGTAGAGAAGCCGGTTTCCAGACGCCAGCACCGGATATTTCGCCTGGTACTCTTCCATCCAGGCAAGCTGCTGTTTCACGATCGCATCACTCCACTGTTCGCCCGCCAGCGTCGGATCAATCAGAAAATGATGCAGTTTCTTAAACTGCTCCGGTGCGGTGCTCGCCATCATCCACGCATATTTCTCCATTACCAGATTGCGCCCTTGCTCATGGGCGCGGTCCATATCCGCCTGCACGCAATCGATGAGTTCCTCTGTCCACGGTGCAAAATGGCTTCGTCGCATGATAAAAAATGTCTCCGGATCGTCCTGACAAGAAGCACGTCCGCCCTCGTTATTGACTTTCTGAAAATCTTCCCACTCCATCTGAATCAGTTTCTCTATTTTCTCCTGTTTCGTCATACGCTGTCCTCCCTTTCGCTTGCCAGATCCCTTCCAAATCAATTTCCTGCATCTTTTCTTTCATTTACAGTCCATGCGCGTTCCCATTTTGATGTGTCTATCCGCGGCTTATCCTTCCATCACATGACATTTTTTCAGCTCCGGATCCTGAATCCGTTTCATGATCTCCCACGTATGCGCTTCCAGAAATGCATCCCGGCTGTCAGTCAGTCCCTGTTTTCGCAGTTCCCCAACTACCACCTGACAGATTTCCTCGATCCGACCCACACGCGGATCTAACTGGTTTACATAAGGATTCCATCCCGGGGGAAACGGCGGCTTCCACATCTCGCTCGTATCTCCCATCACCGAAAGCTCCCGGATTTTTTCCGCCACCTCCGGCAGAATCTGAAAGTTTTCCATCCCCCGGAACATCCACTTATAGTAAGGCATATACGTCCGGTTTAGTAAATAGACCATCGAAATCGCCTGCCGCACAAATTCATCGAGCGCCAGCATCGCCGCAACCGTATCGCCCCGCCGCATACAGCGGCCATAATTATACTGTCCCGACTGCGCCATTTTCGCTGCCCGCGCCGCGATCTTCTTGATCCGGACATCCTCCGGATAATACTTCCGGATCGCCTCGCGGATCGCAGAAAATTCTCCCAGTCCATCCTCAAATACTGCCCCGCCCACGACTGCCGCCAACTTATCTTCCGGCAGATGCAGCCAGCGCATCAGGCTCTTTGGCGGCTGTTCCATCCCGATAAAACGGCTGTAAAATGCCTCTATCTCAAACACACCGACACGTCCGCCGCCCCGCGCACTTGTGAGGCGTGCCGGAACACCTGCAAACTCCCCTGGCAAACGGTCATAAGCATCCTGAAGCGCATTTCCGTATTGGTTATAATCTTCCGCCGAAAACCACAGACAGAAACCCGCCCCGAAATCGTGATCCTGCGATATCGCATCGTCAAATCCCAGACATTCCGAACCTTCGCCCACCAGTCCCGCCGCCAATCGCGGCAGAAGCTCTGGAAAATCGCGCTCCAGCATCGGACGCCCGACTTCTTCATAATATCGTTTTGCCAGTTCTAGTCCCTGCATCTGATCCCCCTACCTGATTTTATGTTTTTTTCTATTTCTACGTTTTCTCTATTTTCAGTATCTTTTTTTCATGCGTGTTTCTTGCACGCTTTTTATCAAATCTTCCCTCTGAAAACTTTTCAAAAAACGCTTTTTTCTTGTCCTGTCTCAGAATTTCGCATCCTTGAACTGACAGCTCGCACAGTGGCTCAGGTTTCCGCCCTTGTCTTCCTTCTTGTCTGCAGCTCCGGTAATACCTTTTTCTTCCTTTTCTTTTTTGATCATCTCCAGATTCTGGCGGATCACCGCGCACGCATCGCTCTCGCCAAACCGGGACTGCGTTACCATCAGCGCTTTTTCCAGCAGCCCGATCGCCTGATCATAATTGCCGCGCCGCCATGCCAGCTCCCCGGCTGCTGCCAGCGCCGAACCAAAGTGTCCCGACTGCACGCCCTCCGGGGACGCATAAAAGGTCAGGCTTTCCTTTAACTCCTCGTCTGCCTCATCCAGCCGTCCCAGCGCCATCAAGGATAGCGCCCGGTTGACATGGGTCGTTGCCACCTCCGCCTCGCTGTTCTCCATCTTTTTAATTAGTTCCAGCGCCTTATCCAGCGATTCCAGCGCCTTTTCATGTTCCTCCTGTTCCTGATAAATCTGGCTGATATTATTGTAGAGACTTGCCATCTCATAGCCATCCGTTTTTCCAAGATTCTTAAAAATCGTTTCCGCCTCCCGGTACTGGGAAAGCGCTTTCTCCACATCTCCTGCCATCCGGCGCGCGGTTGCCGCATTTAAAAGTGTCGTTCCATGGTGGATCGAACCATCCAGTCCCATCCCCGCAATCAGGGACAGCGCCATATCCGCCATATCGACTGCCTGTGCAACCCGTCCGGTATTCCGGTAGAGTCCTTCCATCTCATTGCACATCATCAGGCAGAGGCTTTTGTTCCCTGAATCCAGCCCTTCCTTCATCCAGCCCATCATTTTCTCTTCCGCTTCGTCCAGTTTTCCCTGTGCATAAAGGCGATCCAGTTCCTGAAACATCTGCTGTGTATCCATTTTTATCCCTCTTTCTTTCCCTTCTTTATTCTTGTTTCTGTTATTTTTTTCATTAATGTGCCTTGGCACCTTTGACACAAAAAGAGATACCGCAAAACCTTTTTCCCATCCCTCTGCTCCCCATCTTCTTATTTCTGACAGGTCAGTGCACGGATTCTGTGGTTTTGCGGTATCCACTATCTGTTCTCAAACCTTGTAAAATCTATCTCTTTCTCAATAATGCTTTCTATGCTGCCATGCAGCACCCGCATTCGGATCGCGTTTCATTTCAACGATCCGGCTTTTACAAATCCTGTATTCATCAAACGAAGCAGCTTCCGATCGCGGCATCACCCCATCGGCGAATATCCAAACGTATTTACCAGCGCATCAATCTTCTTTCCTGCCTTGCAGAGCGGGCAGTCACGGTAATCTGAATACGTATAATCCGGTAAATCCTTCTTGCCAAAGACTGACTTGATCGGCACACCATCCAGCGAATCCATCGCACTGAAAATCGCCGATGCGCCCTGTAAGATACCACCGTAATACTGGATGCTCTCAACTGCCTTATTTAAGGTGCGTCCCGTCGTCACGGATGCCATCAGGATCATCACGTGTTTATCGCGGATCATCGGAATCAGGTTGTCACGGAAAATGATCTGGCTGTTGTTGTTGAACTCCGGGCTGATTACATAGATAGATTTGTGCGCGTTCGTCGAGAGAAAACCGCCCTTTGCCAGCTCCTCCGCCAGAAAAGCACCGATAACTTCCGTGCCCTCCATGCAGACAATCGTGTCGATCACGGTGTCATACAGATACATGCCAACCAGCGCCTGTGCAACTTCCTCCGCCTCTTTCGTTCTCGCTTTCAGGGTCGTCACATCAATGTAATAATTGATATGTGCATGGTTTGTTGCGAAATGTCCTGGACGAATCTTTAACGGTACTGTCGCTCCAGTTGTGTAGATCTTTGTATAACTTTTCTCCATAAAAACGCCCCCTTCTCCATCTAAATAGGTGTTCATAAATGTTTGCAACTGCTTCTAAAAGTTCCATTTTCACAGTCACTTCCGTCCATGGATTGATACCCTTATTATACTAGAAAATGTGGCGTTTAACAAGCTAAAATCTGTCATCATATGTATATTTTTTTATTTTTCTGTCTTTTCTCCAGGCATTTTTTACTCACAAACAGAACACACACCCGATACTAAGACTCTAAGAACTTCCGCACGCATTCCAGAAACCGTTCTCCATATTTTTCAAATTTATACGCACCCACGCCGGACACCTCCAGCATCTCCGCTTCCGTGACCGGTTTTAAAATACACATATGCGTCAGCGTCTTATCAGAAAATACGATATACGGCGGCACTTTTTCCTCGGATGCGATCTCGCGGCGCAGCGCGCGGAGTGCCTCGAAGAGCGTCTCTTCCTTCTCCGTAAATTCGGCTGCCCCGGCTGGAAGCTTCGCGCCCCGGCGGCTCTTTTTGCTGCTTCCAGCTGTCTGTTTTTCCCGCTCCTTCGCCATCTTCATCTCGATTGGCTCCGGTGCTTCCAGGAAAGCAGCACCTTTTTCCGTCAATTTGACAATCGAATACTCATCCGCCGTGACAAACAGATACTCCTCCACCTGGAGGAAGTTAAACATCTGGCGCAGATGCACGACGCTCTCCTTCGCCAGCTCCCCATAATGCGGATTCTCATCCATCCGGTAATTGCGAATCTTTACCGTATTCGCCCCGTGAACCGTGTCGAGAATCACCGTTGTTCCATAGCGCTGTCCGCACGACTGCACACAGCCTAAGAGACTCTCTGCCGCCGCCTGAATGTCGATCGTGTCAAATTGCGTCATACAATTCGAACAGTTTCCGCAGTAATTACTTCCATATTCGCCGAAATACCGCAGGATATAATCACGCAGGCACTCATTCGTAAAACAATAAAACGTCATCTTTTTCAGGCGTTCCCGGTCACGTTCCAGCACCACCTGCCGCGTATAGTCATCAAGCTCCTGATTGTCCTGGTTCCGCTCAATAAAGAGCTGGTTCGTCACCACATCCCGCCCGCTATAATACAGGATGCACTCCGCCGGTTCGCCGTCACGCCCGGCACGTCCTGCCTCCTGATAGTAGGCTTCCAGGTTCTTCGGCATCCCGCAGTGCAGGACAAACCGTACATCCGACCGGTCGATTCCCATGCCGAACGCATTGGTCGCCACCATCACCGGAACCCGGTCATAGATAAAATCATCCTGATTCTTCTGCCGCTCCGCATCAGAAAGTCCCGCATGGTAACGCGTCACTGAAAATCCATCCCGGATTAACTTCTCACAGATTTCCTCGACATTCCTGCGGGTCAGGCAGTAAATAATACCGCCCTGTCCCGGATGTGCTTCCAGATATGCCCGGATCGCCGCGTAGCGGTCCTTCGGCGTTTCCACCGCAAAATACAGATTTTTCCGGTCAAATCCCGTCGTCAGCATCACCGGGTTCTGTAACTGCAAAATGTCGATGATATCGTCCCGGACCTCCTTGGTCGCGGTCGCCGTAAAAGCACTGACCACCGGACGCCTCGGCAGCCTCTCAATAAAATCTACAATCTTCAAATAACTCGGTCTGAAATCCTGTCCCCACTGGGAAATGCAGTGCGCCTCATCGATCGCCAGCATCGCAATATCCACGTGCATCGCAAAATCAAGAAATGCCTCCGTCATCAGACGCTCCGGCGCCACATAAATGATTGGATAACGCCCCTCGCGCGCATACCCAAGCGCCTTATAATACTGTGCCGTCGTCAGCGAACTGTTCAGATACGCCGCGTGGACGCCCGCCTGATTGAGTGCCGTGACTTGATCCTTCATCAGAGAAATCAGCGGTGACACCACCAGCGTGATTCCCGGAAGAATCAATGCCGGAACCTGATAACACAGTGATTTTCCGCTGCCCGTCGGCATGATTCCCAGCACATCACGCCCATCAAGAATCCCATCAATCAGCATTTCCTGTCCTTCTCGGAAACTGTCATATCCGAAATACCGCTTGAGAACTTCATATTTTTCCGATTTCTCATAATTCATATATCTTTATCCAACACCCTTTCATTCTAGTTCTGTCTCAACTATCCACAATCTTGAGCATTTCCAGTCTCAGACATCCACCAGTTCAATCTTTCCTGAAACCTCTCTCCACAGGATGTTTCTCTGAACTCCACACATCCACACAAATTTCACTCTTTATACATATATATCAAACACCAAACCATTTCTTCCTTACAAAAGCCCCAGCTCTTCCATCGCCCGGTAAATCCCATCTTCCTCCACGGTCTTCGCCGTAAACGTCGCATACGGCTCCAACCCGGCATCGTGTTTTCCCATGACAACCGCATTCGGCACATACTGGAACATCGACAGATCGTTCATGCTGTCTCCAAAGACCCACGCGTCCTCCAGCGCGATCCCATATTGCTTCAAAATCCACTCGATCGCACTCGCCTTAGAATGCCCCATCGGCACACACTCATAGAAGCCGCCGCCCCGGTCAATCACCTCAAAATCCCGAAGTGTCTCAAAAAATCCCGCCGGATCACTGTCTGCTCCGACCGCCACGCAAAATTTACTGATCGAAAAGGACGGATCCGACCAGTTCTTCGCCGAAACCGAGCCGCTCTGGTCGAGAATCGAGCGGATCGCCCGCATCGTTTCGGTCTGCACCCCATCTGGCCGGAAAAAGCAGGCGTCCACGCCCTCCATCACTGTATCCATCCGGAACCGCAGAATATCCTCTTTCAGTTTCTCCGCCCGTTCCGGCGAAATTCTCTGGTCATAGAGTGTCTTTCCATCCACGGAAATATAGGTACCACAGCCGCAGAGCAGCCCGTTTACCGGCGCTTCCTCCCGGATTTTGGACGTCTGGCACCAGGTTCGCCCCGTATTAATAAATGTCAAATTTCCCTTTTCCATTGTTTTTTTTAAGGCAAGCACCGCGCTTTGCGGTACCTGCCTTAATTTTTCACTAAACAATGTTCCATCAATATCAAAAAACAATGCTTTTTTATTTATCTTCATTTCTGAATACGATCTCCCCAGTCTCTGCATTCATGCTGTCTACGATCGCCAGTGACTCAACGCGGATGCCCTTATCACGGATGCGTTTGCCGCCGTCCTGAAAACCTTTTTCAATGACAATGCCCGCACCAACTAATTCTGCTCCCGAATCCTGAATCAAAGTGGTCAGACCGTCTAATGCCTTGCCCTTTGCCAGAAAATCATCGATAACCAGAACCTTATCGCCTTTTCCAAGGAACTCCTTGGACACAATAATATCATATACAGTGCCATGGGTAAACGATTCAACCTTCGTTGTATACACTTCTCCGGCAATATTTTTCGTCTTTGTTTTCTTGGCAAATACAACCGGAACATCAAAATATTCGGCTACGATACAGGCAATACCAATACCCGACGCCTCGATCGTCAGGATCTTGTTGATCTCCTCACCCTCAAAACGGCGTTTAAACTCCTTGCCGATCTCCTGGAACAGATGAATATCCATCTGGTGATTCAGGAAACGATCCACTTTCAATACATTTCCTGCTCTTACGATTCCATCTTTACGGATTCTGTCGTATAAAATCTGCATATGTCTATCCCCTTATCTGTATTTTTATGAGACGCTTTCTACTCCGCCTCGTCCTCGGCTGCTTCTGTATTCAGCGCCGCATTGTTCTCCTCAGTGCTGACGGTGATCTTGGCATTTTCTACCAGAAAATCAAGTGTCTTCTGCATCAGTGCCGTATCGTCCACCATCTTCTGATCGATGTTATCGTTCTGAAGCATCGTCTCCAGGCTCTCGTAGCCGTAGCGTTTCGCCAGTGCTTCCTTGTCCGAATCGTCGATCGTGATATTTTCCTGCTTTGCAATCTCATTTAAAACGAGGGACTGTTTCGCCATTTCCTTGGCTTCCTCTCGGATCTTCTGCTTGAAGCTGTCCTCGTCGCTTCCAATCATACCCGCATAGGTCGCCAGATCGACGCCGTAGGAGGAAAGCATGTTGGTGTATGCCTTTAACTGTGTATCATATGCCTCGTCGATCGATGCAGTCGAGCATACAACTTCTGAATTGTCCACAACCGCATTCAGAATATCCGTATCTCTCTGATTGTCAATCGAGAGCTGTTTCTGCTCTAAGAGGTTCTCACGGGTGGATTCACGGTATTTCTCCACGGTTCCATCATCCGGTGATACGGAAGCAACAAACTCATCCGTCAGTTCCGGAACGGAGCGCTCCTTGACCGCATTGACCGTTACCTCAAATACAACCGCCTTACCTGCCAGATCCGGGTTGTTCGGATACGGATCCGGGAAGGTCAGGTTTAAGTCTTTCTGATCGCCCTTCACAGCGCCGACCAGCCCATCCTCGAATCCATCGATAAAGCTGCCGGATCCCAGTGTCAGGTCATAGCCCTCGGCGGTACCGCCCTTAAATGCCTCACCGTCCAAAAGTCCCTTATAGTCAATGTTGACCTGATCGCCCGTCTGGGCTGCCCGGTCTACCTCGCGGTACTCGGCCTTTGAATTCAACACCTGCTGAATCTGGTTTTCTACTTCCTCATCCGTCACGGATGCCTCGGTCACGGTCACAGCGATGCCTTTGTACTCGCCCAGCTTCACGCTGCTCTCTGCGACATACTCCTCTGTCTCTGCAGCCGTGCTCTCTGCTGCGGTCGTCTCAGTCCCTGTCTTTTTTCCGCATCCAGATACCGCTGCTGCTACCGCAACCGCCAGGCAGATGCCTGCTATTTTCCATCTCTTCATTTAGTCGTCCTCTATCTCTCAATTTCCTGCCTGCGCCATCCGGCACCTGGCTTTCAAACGCACATATGATATATCTGCACGTATGTCTTACCAATCATCATACCACAAACCAGCCTGTCGCAAAAGCGATTTTTCAATATTTTATATTTTCAGCAACTCTTTTTTCATAGTTCATCACTTTTCCCAATTTAAGGAAACCGGATATGAATTATTTGATAAAAAATTCCGCCAGAAAAAAACGTTTTGTCTTTCCTGACGGAATTTTCTGGCTGTTTTTTAGCTGCAAAATGCTGCAAATGCCAGATATGTGTTATAGATATCCAGTTTCGATGCCAGCTCAAATGGGGCATGCATGGATAAAATCGGAACACCCATATCCACAACGTCTACATCCATGCCAGCCACAAACAGGGCAACCGTGCCGCCGCCGCCGACGTCTACTGCGCCCAGCTCGCCGATCTGCCAGTATACGCCTGCCTCATCCATGATCTGGATCACTTTCGCCATCGTCTCCGCGCTCGCGTCGTTGCTGCCGGATTTGCCACGCGCACCCGTATATTTCGTCAAAACGACACCCTTATTCAGATAGCAGGAGTTTTTTTCTTCAAATACACTCGCAAACGTCGGGTCATACGCCGCATTGACATCCGCCGACAGGCACAGAGAATGCCTCAGCACTTTGCGGACATCCACATTTCCTGCCTTGCACAGTCCCTCGATATAATGCAGGGTAAAATCGGAATTTAAGCCAGTATTTCCAACGGAACCGATCTCCTCTTTATCTGCCAGAATCGTAACCGTCGTATATTCCGGGGACTTGGCTTTCATCTCTGCGGTCAGTGCCGTGTACGCGCACACCTTGTCATCCTGTCCGTAAGCACCGACCAGGCTGCGGTCCAGACCAACATCTGTTGCCTTTACTGCCGGCACAAACTCGATCTCTGCACGCAGGAAATCCTTCTCCGTCATGCCAAAGCGCTCATTTAAGAGCGACAGCGCCAGCAGCTTGACCGGCTCCTTGATCGAGTCTTCTTCCTCGCACGGATACGGCAGGGAGCCAACGATGATATTTAATTCCTCGCCCTTGATGCCGTCCTTCAGTTTCCGCTCATTCTGTTGTGCGGCAAGATGCGGAAGCAGATCGGTCACGCAGAAGACCGGATCACCCTCTTTTTCGCCGATGCAAATATCCATCGAGGTGCCGTCCTTTAAAATCACAACACCGTGCATCGCCAGCGGGATCGTCGCCCACTGGTATTTGCGGATACCGCCGTAATAATGGGTCTTGAAATATGCCGCCTCTGCCTTCTCATACAGCGGGTTCGGTTTCAGATCCAGGCGCGGGGAATCGATGTGAGCCACGTTAATGCGGACGCCGTCCTCCAGCGGACGTTTTCCGAACGTGCTCATTAGAAGCGCTTTCTTGCGGTTGATCTGGTATACCTTGTCGCCCGGCTGATAGATTTTTCCTTCTTCGAACTCCTCATAACCAGCCTCTTTCAGGCGGAGCACCGCTTCGCGCACAAATTCGCGCTCGGTCTTTGCCGCATTTAAAAACTCCTTATATCCCTCGCAATACGCAAATGCCTTTTCCTCCTGCTCCGGGGCTTTCTTTCCAATATTAGGAAATTCCCAGATCAGTTTTTCTCTCTGTTCTTTCGCTACTGACATATCCTTCCTCCTTTTGCAAATCATTTCTTTTTCACTATCGTATCACTATCCAGCAGAATCGTAAATGGTCCATCGTTTAAAAGCTCGACCTTCATATCTGCCCCGAAAATACCGTGCTCGACCTTCCGCACCTGTCCGGCGCAGCGCGCCAGCGCGTGTTCGTAGAGATGGTTCGCCAGTTCTGGATTTCCCGCACCCGTAAAGCCCGGGCGGTTTCCGTGGCTGCAGTCCGCGTACAAAGTAAACTGGCTGATCAGCAGGATCTCGCCATCCACATCCGCCAGCGAACAGTTCGTCTTGCCGTTCTCATCCTCAAAAATACGCAGCTTGCACATTTTATCCACCATTTTGTCGGTGATTTCCTCCGTGTCGGTGTCGCTGACGCCCATCAACACCATATATCCACGGCCGATCGAGCCGATCAGCTCGCCGTCTACCTTTACACTCGCGTGTTTGACTCTCTGTAGTACAAATCTCATGTTTTTCTCCTGATTTTTATTTTTCCTGTAATCTTTCTTTACCGCAGCAGCGCCCTCAGCCGCGCCAGCAGATTCTCCGCATTTTCCTCGCCCAGAATGACCTCCCGCGCCAGGATCGGCCGGTCGGTGATGATGTTATCGACGCCGATCATCTTCATTCGCTCCAGTTCACTCTTTTTATTGACCGTCCAGACATGAACCTCCTTACCACAGGCATGGACGCGCTCGACCAGCTTCCGGTTCGCTGAACTGGAGATCAGGCTGATAAAATCGATCGCATCATCCTCGTAATAGCTTCCATATGCTGCCGACAGGATATAGCCCGTATAAATATCCGAATCCGCCGCCTTCACCCGCTTTAAATAAGAAAGACTCGTCGATGTCACGACGCACTGTTCCACGAAATCATTCTCCCGGATACAGTCCACGACCTTTTCCGGCAGATCGCTCGACGCGCCGGCATATTTGATCTCGATGTTCAGCATCATCCGTCCCCTGACATATTCGATAACGTCCTCCAGCTTCGGAATCCGCGTCCCGCTGTACTGCTCCGAATACCAGCCACCGGCATCTACCTGCTGCAGCTCATCCCAGGAAAGCGATCGGATCGTCCGCCGCGTCCCGTCGATCCGCTCCAGAGTGCTGTCATGGAACAATACCAGCACACCATCCCGCGTCTCCTGCACATCCAGCTCTGCAAAATCCGCCATCTGATCGACCGCTGCCTCCATCGCAGGCATCGTGTTCTCCGGTGCGCTCGTCGATGCGCCCCGATGCGCTGTGAGCTGCACTTCCCTCAGCTGATCCGCCGCCAGCACATTGCCCCGGTAAAAAGCGTCGTACATTGCTCCGGCGCTCAATGCCGTCAGAAGTGCCAGCGCCGCCATCCGGTTGCGGCGGCTCATCCACGGAAGACCCGCATGTTCGCCAGCTTCAAACTTCCAGCGCTCTTTGTTCTGACGTTTCCGGTCCAGCTGCACATATAACACCGTCAATGCGCCATAATTGACCGACATCAGCGCGATGCTCATGAGCGGCATCAGAACCATCTCGATCCGGTCGCGCGCCTCTAAAACCAGAATCAATTCCAGACGCCGGTCCGCAAACCAGACAGCAAACACCGCCACAATCACAACCGCAATCAGATAGAGCACCACCGTCACCGCCGTAACTGCCAGATTGCACAAAACAAGCGTCCCAACTACCTGTACCCGATTACCGCGCAGCAGCTCCCTGCTTCGCAGAAATCCGCCCCGAAACGACCGCTGCTCCAGCATACAGCCAAAACAGATAAAAATCGTCGGAAGTGAAATCACAACCGCGCCAACAATCACGCCAACCAGTAAAAGCCGCCCCCAGTTCTCCGCCAGAAGCGCCGGAAGGATAAATTTGACCGCCTTCACATGGCATAACATCCGGTAAATCAAAAATGAATGAAGCACCAGGCCGTGAACCGCCAGCACCAGAAACAACCGCAGATTCCGCTTTCGGATCTCTGATACCGTCAGACGGATGCCTGCCGCAAACATCGAAAAAGCGCTCATTTTCCGCGAGAGTGCCGCCGCCTGATATGCCGCCAGAAGTCCCGCCGCCTCGATGGAAACTCCCACCAGCAGGATCGCTGCCATCAAAACCAGAATCGCGATCGTAACCGGTCGCAGCAGGTAGGAAACCAGATTGCTGACCGTCACATAACTGTAGCCAGACGCACGCACCGACAGCCGGAACAGCGCCGCCACTGCCTGCAAAAGAAGCGGCAGCGTGAGCAAACGGAAAGCCAGCTCAAACAGCAGAATATTCCCCCCATTTACCTGAACAATCTGCTTTGTCTCACCCATCCGCCTGCGTATCTTCATTTTCTTCGTCTCTTACTCTCCGGCTTCTTTCCGGTTCCCGGACGCAGCTTCCCCGCTCCGTTTCCCGTCTTTCGGCTCCTGCTCGTTCCCCGCGGGCACATCCTCCCGCTCTGCTTTCTTCATTTTCTCCGCCACTTTCGCAGCTTCCTTCTCCTTCGCCTGTTCCTCCGCAATCTTTGTGATCGCCTGATTCAGGGAAAACATCTTATTATCCAGCATATCCGCCATATCCGCGCAGGCTTTCAGTTCCTGCTCCAGATAATCCGGCGCATTTCCTTCAAATTTATAATAAATCTTGTGTTCCAGGCTTGCCCAGAAATCCATCGCTATCGTCCGTATCTGGATCTCCACCTTCGTATCCACCGGACCATCGCTTAGATAAATCGGGATTGTCACAACCATATGGTAACTCTTGTAGCCGTTCGGCTTCGGATTCTTGATATAATCCTTCACCACCAGCACCGTCACATCCGACTGACGCGCGATCATCTCCGCGATCCGGTAAATATCCGGGCTGAACGAGCAGATAATACGGATGCCCGCAATATCGCTCAGATGCTCAATCATGTTCGGGATCGTCACCTCATGTCCACCGCGTTTAAGCTTCTTGACAATACTCTCCGGCGTTTTCAGGCGCGATTTGATGTGCTCGATCGGATTGTAATTATATAAATGAATAAACTCGTTATTTAAAATTTCAATTTTCGTGTTAATCGCTTTCAGGGCAGAATTGTACAGAAACATGACTGTCGTCCACTGGTCAAGCTGATTATACGTCTCAGGGATATTCAATTTTCCCTCTCCTTTACTGCTATTTAGTCAAATTTAAAGCCCTTTAACAGCTCGGCAAACCCGGTTGTCGCCTCGCCTGATTCATGATAATTAAATACTTCCTCTTCCGGCGCTTCGTCCGGCTCTACCTCTTTCATGCTAAGGCTTAGTTTGCCATTTGCGGTAGACAGGATTTTCACCGTCACTTTCTGTCCCACCTTTACGACTGCACCCGGATTCTCCACGCGCTTTTTACTCATCTGGGAAACGTGTACCAGTCCGCTTAAGCCATTTTCCAGCAGAACAAACGCGCCGTATGGCTTGATTGTCTCGACCGTTCCTTCCATGATCGCGCCGGTCTCACAACGCGCAATCCGGCTCTTCTTCTCCGCATCCTGTTTTTCTCTCGCCAACTCTCTGCCGGACAGGACGAGACGTTTCTTCTCCTCATCCGCCTCAATCACCAGCACCGGAATCTTCTTTCCATTCCAGCTGTCCAGATCCTCGACATACGCTGCATCCAGTCTCGACGCCGGTATAAAGCCGCGCACGCCTTCCACCATCGCAACCGCACCGCCGTTTACGACCTCGGAAATAGTAACCTCAAGCGGTGTGCGCTCATCGAGCAGCTGACGGAAATGTTCCCACGTCATCCTGTCATTCGCCTCCTTGCGAGATAAAACGACATTGCCCTCGCCGTCGTCGGTCTGAATTACCGTTGCCGTGAGCAGGTCGCCCGGCTGAATCTCTTCCTTCATATTAAAATCCGGATCATTGCTCAGATTCTCACGGTCAATCACGCCCTGAGCAAAATATTTCAAATCCACCAGCACCTGGTCGTCTGTCACTGCAACAACCGTGCCGGTCACAATATCGCCCTCATGCAGGCGTTTGAAAGACGCCTCCAGCTCCTCGGCATAGTCCTCCATTGTCTCTACCAACTCTTTATTCTCATCCATCCTGGTATTTCTCCTTTCCGTTCCTTCTACACTCTTTTGGGTGGCAAAACTCTATTGTCTATTTAACCATATTCCACCCGATATTTCCAGAGTGAATTTGTGAAAATTATCTTAAAATCGATTCGCTACCGCCCGATTCACAGCCTCTGGTTTGCAAACATCCCACCGGAAACAAAAAACATACCTTGCTGAAACCGCACGAAGTTTCCTATGCCACAAAAGACCGCACATGCCTGCGCCTGTGCGGTCTACGTTTACACACACTTCACATCACAGTTTACACGTTATGTAAACTGCAATGCAAATTCATTCATCCAACACCCGTCTCCGCATCTTTCTCCAATCCATGGTTCTTCTGCCAGAATGTCACACCGCCAACCAACACAAGTCCCAGAAGATCCGTCCATGCGCCCGGATCCATCATGCACAGACCGCCCACGATCAAAACCAGCCGCTCTACAACGGACAGCCATCCAAACAGAAAACCATTAAGCGCCGCCGCAATCCCGAAGATACCGAGCAGCGAGGTGATGCAGATCTGCACAACCTGCAGTGCATTCGTGTCGATGAATACCATCGCCGGGTTAAATGCCAGAATATACGGCACGATAAAAGCGGCAACCGCCAGCCGCGTCGCATTGAGCGCCGTTTTCATCGGAGGCGCTTTCGCGATCGCGGAACCCGCATAAGCTGCCAATGCCACCGGCGGTGTGATATCCGCCACGATTCCGAAATAGAAAACAAAGAAATGCGCGCAGACCAGATTGATCCCGATCTCCGGTGCAATCAGAATCGGCGCACAGGTCGCCGCCATAATGCAGTAATTTGCCGTCGTCGGAACGCCCATGCCAAGCACGATACAGCATAACATCGTCAGGAACAGCGCGATCAGCGGTTTTCCCTGGGAAACTGCCACAATTGCCGTGATCAGCTTCGATGCCAGACCGGTCGATGTGATACATCCAGCCACCAGCCCCGCCATCGCACAGGCAACCGCCACCGTGATCGTGCCGCGTCCGCCTGCCTCCAGCGCATCCACAATCTTTTTCAACGTGATCCGGTTATTCCGGTTCAGAGCACCGACCGCAATCGCGGCAAAGATCGCTACCGACGCAGAAAACTGCATCGTAAATGTATTTGTCGATACCAGCACCACCAGCACAATCAACGGTGCCAGCAGATAGATCTGTTTCATCAGCACCCGCATCTGCGGCAGTTCCTCCCGCGGAATTCCACGAAGTCCCAGTTTCTGTGCCTCCAGATGCACTGCGATATAAATACCCGCAAAATACAGCACTGCCGGAAGAATCGCTTTCAGCGCCACCGTCGCATACGGCACGCCCATATATTCTGCCATCAGGAATGCTGCCGCGCCCATGATTGGCGGCATGATCTGCCCGCCGGTCGAAGCAGCCGCCTCCACCGCTCCGGCAAATTCCGGGCGGTAACCACATTTTTTCATCATCGGGATCGTGACCGAACCCGTTGTGACAGTATTTCCAACCGAAGATCCCGATACCATCCCGCAGAGCGCCGAGGAGATAACCGCCACCTTCGCCGGACCGCCCGCCGAGGAACCGCAGAGACAGTTCGCCAGGTCGATAAAAAAATTCGAGATCCCCGTCCGTTCCAGAAACGCCCCGAAAATGATGAAGACCACAATATATTTTGCACAGACATTGATCGGCGTATTCATAACGCCGCTCGTCGTGTAAAATAAATCATAAATAACCTTTCCAAAGCGCACCGTCGCAAATGTATATACAAGCAGCGCACCGACCACACAGAGAATCGGGATTCCCACACAACGCCTGCAAAGTTCCATCAGCGAGAGCAGCGCCAGAATCGCCATCAGCACCATAACCGGATTCTTCGTGACCCGCGTCGCCAACTTAATGATCGCATGCGCGTTCGCCGCAAAATAGAAAAATGGAACCGCCCCCACCGCCATCAGAATCCAGTCGTACCACGGCATATGGTTGATGCGTCCGTCTCCCTTCTGAACCGGATAATGCAGATAGCCGAGAATCAGAATCATTCCCAGAAACATCGACAACCGGATTTCCGGCAAGGCGGTACTGAAAAGCGTCACATAAATGCTGTAAACGGAAAATAATACCGACAGCCACCGGATGATCGATGCTGGTTTCCCCTGCCAGACGCGCGTGTTGGACTCGCGGTCATATTTTTTCATGACTAACTCAACATCCGCAGCTGTCCCTGTGTCCGAATCGCCCTTTTTCAGGCTTTCACGTTCCAGGTATTTTACATCTGGTGCCCTGTTTTTCTTTTCCTTCCATTCACCCATTCGTATACCCCCCTTTCACACTTCATTTCTGGGTTTCCCCCTTATTTCACCGGCACCTCCATCCCTTTCTCTGCGAAATAATCCGCTGCTCCCGGATGATACGGAACCGCTGTGACCGAAGTGGCAAATTCAAGGTTCAGCTCCGCTCCCTTCGCATGCGCCGCCTTGATGGAATCCATATTTTCAAAGACGCCATAGCAGAAGTTATAGATATCCTCTGCCGGAACGTCATCGCGCGCCACTACTACCGCACCGACAGCCACCGTCCTGATATCCTCATCCGTTCCATACGCGGACGCTGGGATCGTGTTTTTGCTGTAATATGGCGATTCTTTAATCAGCTGATCCATATGCTCATCGTCCAGGCTGACGAGATACACATCCCTCGTCGCTGCCAGGGAAGTGATTGCGGTCGTCGGCGCACCCGCTACGACAAATGCCGCATCAATCTTGCCATCCTGCAGCGCCTCTGCGCTGTCCCCAAAGGATTGATACGTCGGATTTATATCTTTTTCGATATCCAATCCATATGCTCCCAGCACATCCACCGCATTATAATAGACGCCTGACCCCGCCGCGCCGACCGAAACATTTTTGCCTTCCAGATCGGCTACCGACTGAATCGACGGATCCAGCGTAACAATCTGCACCTGCTCCATATAGAGCGCCGCCACGGTCGAGAAATCAGCAACTTTTCCATATTCTTCAAAGAGATTCGTACCATTGTAGGCATATGCCATGACATCCGACTGCACAAATCCCAAATCCGCGTCATGTGCATCCAGCGCCTCGATATTTGCCTGTGAACCGCCCGATGTGATCGCCGTCACCGAAGTGCTGGTCGATTCCCCTATCTTTCCTGCAAGCACGCCGCCAAATCCATAATATGTACCCTGATCGCCTCCCGTCGTGAAAATGAGGCTGGTTCCGCCATCCTTTCCGCCCTTTTTCGTGTCTGTCACCTGCGCAGCGCCAGCCCCACTCTGACTTTCTTCCTGTCCGCCTGCTGTGTTACCGGCAGTATTCCTCCCGGCTTCATTTTTACCTCCCGCAGATGTCTCTGCCGATACTCCTGTCGTTCCGGTACTGCCGCATCCCGTCAGCGCCAGCCCTGCCGCCATCGCCATGGAAATTGCTACTGCCATGTGTCCCTGCATTCTCATTTTTTTCGTCTTTTTTGTTCTTCTCATTCTCTCATTCTCCTCCCTGCTTGAACATTTACGTCTTAGATAGACTGTCAAAAATTACCATTACTATTTTATGTGTGGGAGGGAAGAATTATTCCTTGGCACGTTAGTGCCTTTTTGCGTAATAGGGAATTCCAAGGAATTTCCTATTACGCAAAAAAGACCGCTGATCCGGACTTCCTGTCACCAGGTTGTCCGAATCAGCAGTTCTTTTATGTAACTGCGTTATGCAATTATATTACTTATACATTCACTCCATATGGTATGGGGAACTACTGACTACCAGCAGATACCCTGAGCCATCATAGCGTCAGCAACTTTCTGGAAACCAACGATGTTAGCACCAGCTACCAGGTTGTAGCCTAAGCCGTATTTCTCAGCTGCTGCTGCGGAACCATCATGGATACCAGTCATAATCTGATGAAGTTTGGAATCAACTTCCTCTGCTGTCCAGCTGTATCTCTCGCTGTTCTGGCTCATCTCAAGACCAGATACAAGAACGCCACCTGCGTTAACAGCCTTGGACGGAGCTACTACCATGTTCTTCTGATCCATTAAGAATCTCAGAGCTTCGTTGGTAGTTGGCATGTTAGCTACCTCGATGTAGTACTTGATGCCGTTAGCAGCGATCTTCTTAGCCTCTTCCATACGAACATCGTTCTGAGTAGCAGCCGGCATAATGATGTCAGCCTTAACGCCGAACGGTTTCTCACCTGGGAAGAACTGTACGCCGAACTTGTCTGCGTAATCCTGAACTTTGTTACGTCCAGAAGCTCTCATCTCCAGCATGTAGTTGATCTTCTCTTCAGTTACAACACCATCTGGATCGTAGATGTATCCATCCGGACCAGACAGGGTAACAGCCTTAGCACCCAGCTCAGCCAGTTTCTTGCAGATACCCCAAGCAACGTTACCGAAACCAGATACAACAACGCTCTTGCCTTCGATTGTATCGTTCTCATGTTTCATAACAGCTTCTACATAGTAAACAGCGCCGTAACCAGTTGCTTCCGGACGAACCAGAGAACCACCGAAGGACATTCCCTTACCTGTGATAGTACCGTTCTCGAATGCACCGCGAAGTTTTCTGTACTGACCATACAGATAACCAATCTCACGTCCGCCTACACCAAGGTCACCAGCCGGGATATCTACGTCCGGTCCGATGTGACGATATAACTCAGTCATGAAGGACTGGCAGAATCTCATGATCTCGTTGTCGCTTCTGCCGTTCGGATCGAAGTCAGAACCACCTTTAGCGCCGCCCATCGGCAGAGTTGTTAAGCTGTTTTTGAATGTCTGCTCGAAGCCTAAGAACTTCATGATAGACAGGTTTACAGAAGGAGCGAAACGTAAGCCTCCTTTGTACGGTCCAATAGCGCCGTTGAACTGTACACGATAGCCACGGTTTACATGAACAGCACCGTTGTCATCAACCCACGGAACACGGAACTCGATTGTTCTCTCCGGCTCAACCATTCTCTCAAGAAGAGCTACCTTCTCGTACTCCGGATGTGCATCTACAACCGGACCCAGAGTAGATAATACTTCCTCTGCAGTCTGAAGGAATTCCGGCTCATGTGCGTTTTTCTCTTTGAGTTCTGCAAGAACTCTGTCAACATACTTGCTCATTAGATAATACCTCCTGATATGTATATAAGTTTGAATAGCTCACTCAACTATGGTTACCACTAATACTCGATGATATATTCATCTATCTTGTACAATTTTCCCTCTGGTTCCAAATCGTTTTTGTGAACTTTTCTGTTTCTGTAATGTATTATATATCATCTCTTCGGCAAAATCAAATAAAAATAGTCTTATAGATGTTATTATCATTTGCTTATGGAGTTATATTGTTCTTGATTATAACTCGGGGATGGACAACGAATGTGTCCTGGCACATTCGGGCGTCTCGCGCGGCCGCTTGCGACAACCTGCATCTTCGCGCGAGTACGTATCATTGGCACATTCGTTCCTTTTTGTGTGATAGAAAATTCCAAGAAATTTCCTATTACGCAAAAAAAGAGGCCTGCCCAAAAGCAGACCTCTTGAAATTCGCATCTATTAGCCCAGGAAGCTGATGAATCCTGTCAGGATAGTTGCGTTTACAAAGTCGATGAATAAGGAACCTACCAGCGGAACTACCATGAATGCAGTCGGAGCCGGACCATATACGCCGGTGATTGCCTGCATGTTTGCCATAGCGTTCGGGGTAGCACCCATACCGAATCCACAGAAACCACTGGTCATAACAGCAGCATCGTAGGATTTGCCAAGTACGTTGAATACAACGAAGTTTGCATAGAAGAACATAAGTACTGTCTGTGCAAGAAGCATAACTACCATCGGTACAGCCAGCTCAGCTAACTGCCACAGCTTCATATCGATCATAGCCAGACCCAGGAATACGGAAAGGGAAGCACCGCCCAGTGTACTGATCTCTTCCATCGGGATCTCTTTGTTCTGAACATCCATGATGTTACGGATGATAGCACCAACTAACATTGCGCCGATGTAGAACGGGAATGTCATAAACTTGCCAAGGAACATGGATACGATAGTACCAGCACCGATAGCAACGATTAAGTACAGAAGACCGTCAAGGATTCTAGCGGAATCGATTGCACCAGTCTCATCTGTCTCTACAGTCTCAGTCTTAGTAGCTGCCTCAGCAACTGCGGACAGTTTGTACTTACGGATCTTAGCAGTTGCGATAGGACCACCGATTACGCAGCCTGCAACCAGACCATAAGTAGCGGAAGCGATAGCTACAACGCTCGCATTTGCTACGCCTAATTCCTCAAGTAACGGTCCGAAGGAACCAGCAGTACCGTGACCACCTACCATCGGGATGGAACCGGTTGCCAGACCCAGACGAGGATCCAGACCAAATACGCTTGCCAGACCAGCACCCAGAACGTTCTGAAGAATTACCATAACAGCTGACAGAGCCAGGAATACAACTGTCTGAACGCCGCCCTTCTTCAGCATACGGAAGGATGCTGTGAAACCTACGCTACAGAAGAAAGCTACCATGAATACGTTTTTAAGTGTCATGTCGCAGGAAATTTCCAGAATGCCCATGCCTCTTACGATGGTATGAACAATTGCATAAAGGAAACCACCAACTACAGGTGCCGGAATACAATACCGACGAAGAATAGAAATTTTAGCTACCAGAACACGTCCCAGTAACAGTACAAGTGCCGCAACTGCGGTTGCCTGATACATATCAAGCTCGATTGTCTTCATACAACTACCTCCAACCTATTTTTTTTTCTTGCTCGCAGGTGTATAATACTGTAGCCCCGACAAAAAACTACAAGATCCATCATAAAAACATAAAATTTTTATAACATTTTTTTAACTTATGATAAATAAATTGGAAAGTTTTGTAAATCTACCCGTTATACCTCACGATCTACCGCCAGCATCAGGCTGTCGATGAACTTTTTGATGCTGACTTTGCCGCCGTAACGGCGTTTACCGCGGATGTGATCCATCTCTGCCCGGATTTCCTCGAATGGGAACAGGGTGCTGGAGTATGCAGTAAAGGTTTCATTCATGAAATCCTCAATACCCAAATGTGCCAGGTTCGACATGCCGACCGCGATCGCACGGCGGACACGCTGCTCCATGTTCTTCGGCGCATCGCTCAAAAGCTCGCAGAGCTGACCGATGCTGACCTGGGAGATCGGGCGTCCGTTGTTGTGCAGATACTCGCAGATCCGAAGGATATCGTCGCCGCCCTTCTCGCCGGACATGCCAAGACGGTTTAAAATGTAAAGCACCTTTCTGCCGTAACCGTCATCTTTTTTCTTCTCCTTCGGCATATCCGCGATCTCTGCCATGAACATTTTCTTAATATTCGTCAGCGTTTTCTCATTCTTGATCTGCTCATCCACATTGCGGATGACCGATTTTACCTCAATGATATTGATTGGCTTGCTGATGAAGAACTCAACGCCCGCATCGTATGCCTTGCCGATCAATTCTTTCGCCGCCACCTGGGAAATCATGATGCATTTTGCCTTGCAGCCTCTTTCCCGCAGCTCACGCATGACCTGAACACCGTCCTTTTCCGGCATCAGAAAATCAATCAGAACCATATCCGGGTTCTTTGCCAGGATATCATCCACATCCGCCGGCTGTCCCTCTGAAGTTCCGCAGACGATTCCCAGATCATTATCTTCAATAATATCCTGCAGGACGCTGATCACTGACATATCATCTTCAACAATATAAATCTCCATTTACTCTATTTCCTCCAATTTCGCTATCGGTATCTCAATATGGAATTTCGTTCCTCTTCCCTCTTCCGAATCCACTGAAATACTACCTTCAAACTGCTCCTCTACCGCGTTTTTCACACCGCAGAGCCCGACGCCTCTATATATATTGCCGGTTTTTTCATCAAACTTCGTTGAATATCCCATATTGAAAATCCGTGGGAGATGTTTTTCTGAAATTCCCGGTCCGTCGTCCGCTACTTCAAACACATAATTACCATCTTTTTTGTACTCCCGAATCCAGATCATCCCACTTTTTTTCGTCGATTCGATCGCTTCCACCGCATTTCCTACCAAATTTTTGAGAATCGTCATAAGCTGGTAGTGTTCCTGCGTCATAAAATTGTCCCGGCAGTCAAACATCAGACGGATATCCAGCTTTTTCTCCGCCATGGTCCGGTAGGTGGATGATTCCAGAATCCGAAGAAGATCCTGCAGGCTCATCGTTTCCTCGTTCGACTCTTCCTCGATCGCCTCCTCAATGCCCTGAATGATGCGGATGTAATCTTTCTTGATCTCATGGACATCCCGCGCTATCTCAAGTCCCATCTGCTGCATTTCCCGTGGAAGATCCTTTTCCAGAATCTGCTCATAGAGCTTGTATGCATTGCTCATGACGCGCTCGATCTCCTCGGTGTTCTTATGCATCAGGTAAATCTCAGTCTTGAGTCCCGTTGTCATAAGAAATAACCGCTGATAACGGCTCTCATGATCCGCTTTCGTAAGAAGAAGCCGGTACTGCTGTTCTCCGATCAGTGCCAGTGCCACAAAAAGTGTGCGGACTGCAGCGATCATAAAAAGCTTTTGAATTATATCCGGTCCCGGCATCGCATTGTTTTTAAGAAGCGCCGCCAGGAAGTTTTCGAATATATTCGAGCATAAGTCACAGAAAAATGCCGCCGCAATCACATTTTCCAGATTCGCGATATGTTTATTCCGGATCTGCAGCTTGAACATCATGCCGTACACGATATAAAAGAATGCTCCGGGCATCGCAAGCTGTACCAGCATCTCGGATGGCATTCCCTGCAGATAATATATCACAATTCGGAACAAAAAAACAATGATCGACGTCACCGTACAGATCGTCATCGTGTGAATCTGGCTTCCGACTGTCATAATCAGCACCGGAAGCAGGATAACCGACGCTGACACACGGAAATTGTTGACAAATACGTTCCAATACAGCTGCGAAGTTATCGCTATGATAAAGCCTATCGCTAATGTTCGTCTCCAGGATTTCATTTCTGCCTTTCTCCCTCTTTAAACGGTTCGATTTCACATGGTCTTTAGCCTGAGTAAAACAGTTTTTACATATTCATATAGTATACTTAGTTTCATGAAATCTGTAAAGAATTTTATAGCAGATGTGAAACTCTCGTTACTGTTCACACACGTGTGCCCAGCAACGGGATTTTGCCGATGCTACGCATTCCAAATCGGCAAAATCCGCTGCCGGAACTGTATCGTACGGAATTTTCAGTTCAAAAAATTCCTACCTGTGAACAGTTACAAACTCTCCCAGTGACGCCGCTCTGCTTATAACGCCTCTCTACCTATATAATAGCGTCTCCCGGATTCTCTCCGCAAACGCATTCATCCGCTCCTCAATCCCCGGAAGCCGCATCGCCGCCCCGGCATTGTTCGCCGTCTCCATCATCGCAAAGTGCCCCGGCAGATAGAAGGTTTTATTCATATTTAGCGCCGCGATGAGCTGTTCCGCCACAATATCGCTTCCGGAATAGCCTGACACAACCACCGCAAACAGCGCTTTGTCATAAAACCGCGTCGTCCGGAACAGCGAAGTCAGGCGGTTGATGAACGCAGTCAGATTTGCCGACAGCGCATCGTTGTAGTTTGGACAGAGCATCACGATGGCATCCGCCTCGCGGACCGCCGGATAGACATCCTCGACCATCACTCCACCGTAGAAGCAGCTTCCCTGCTCGCCAAAATGCAGACACATCTTGTAAGGGCATCCGGCACAGTCGGAAAGCGTACCGTTTCGAAGCCCTATCTCCCGGATCTCCATCTCCGGGAGCTGTTCTTTCACCCGGTTCCAGATCGCGTAGGTGTTGGAGGTCTTGTGGCTTGACGCGTGCAATACCAATACTTTCGGACATTTTTTCCTGACGCAATCCGTTCCCAGTACTTCTTTGACCAGCCCCGCCGCGCTCTCGCGGTATGCCCCCATCAGATCGGTTCCAAGATTATTGGAAACGATCGTGTAATTGGAAAGTGTCCGCGTGCCCTCGACGAGCGGGCGTCCCACGAACGCGCAGCCCGCACAGTTAGCGGCAAATACCAGATCCTTCGCCGCCGATTTGGAATAGAGGTCATTTTCACTGTCCACCAAAAGTCCGCCGACAAAACCGTTCAGAAAATCCGGATGTTCCCGCAGGAAACGAATCAGGCGGTAAAGCTCCAGGTTGATACCAGATGTGCCAAGCGGCACGGCAAACAGGATACGTCCCTGAACTGGATTTTTTCGATTCTGTGTCTTCTCCAGGCGCCTCCATCGGTTTACATAATCTTCAAACGTGCTGATTTCCGTCGCTGTCTCATAGACGTAGCCGTCCAGCGCATAGGATAACACCTCCGAAAGGCGCGCATCCGCACCTTTTTCCTCCTCGCGCAGATGGACGAGGAGGAGTGGCATTTCTTCTATATAAATATCTCCTTCTGAATTTGAATGAATCACTTGTTTTCGCTTCCTTCCTGCGATAAGACTCATTGATCAGACAATCCTTTTCAGATTTTCCTCCGCCGTCACAATCCGCTCATACAGCGCATCCGGCAGTGGCAGGATTTCTGTTTCCAGACCGTATTCAGTATAACGGTTTTTCACGCCCATGAAGATGCCGCCCATGAATACGGAACCGCAGTGCCATTCGCCGCGCATCATCAGAATCAGGGAGATCGCGCCGGAGGAATATGCCGGTGCGATAAACGGCTTGAAACCGATCGCACGCATATGCAGGTTTGCCGTTACCGTCAGCTGGGTCAGTTCTTTTGAAAGCTCGTCGTTGTAATTCTCAATGGAATCTGCGATGACGAGATCCTGTCCATGCGGTCCGAAGGAACGCCCCTCAGTCAAAAACTGTGAAAACCGCCCGTCGCGCTTCGCATAATAAGCCGCGCGCGCATTCATAACGCCGAGTCCGAAGCCCTGTACCTGTTCCGGGCGGAGTCCCTTTAAATCAAGGATGCCGTTTTCGTCCTTGTTGCTCTCCAGCCATGCCGTCTTTGCCAGCGGGTCAACCGGATCGGAGACAACGGCAAATAAGCCCTTGAAATGCTCGGCTCTCGCCTGTCTTGCATACTGGGCAACGATCTTGGAGTTATTTTCAAACTGGTACATCCGCACATCCTTGACGCCAGAACCAACCGGCGGGATTCCCTTAGAAGCGACAAATACAAATACATCGCACTTGAAGAGGTCTTCCGGTTTTACCACATCGACCTCCGGCAGCGCGTCATACGACCACGGGTAAGCAATCTGGTTTTCCTCAAATTCCCAGCGTGCGGTCACTTTATCGGAAATATCACAGATGCCGATCGAACTGATGCAGTCGCCGCCCAGAAGATGAAGCCCGGTCAACAGCGTACTTCCGACGTCGCCGATCGCCAGAACATGGACTCTTTTCTTCGTTTTCTGCGGTTTTTCTGCCAAAATAGTCTCAAAATCCGGATGCAGGCGGTTGACTGCGCGCATCATGCCCTGAGTGATCGCGGCTTTGACTGCCTCGTCAAGCTCACAATTCTTGTTTGCCGCCTGCACCTCCAGCTTCCGGCTGCTCAGCCAGGAAACATTCTCTGCCTCCTGGAATAAAAGCAGCGGCGAGTTTACCTTAAAAGAATCTCTTCCGGTTCCCGGCTCGCGCTCGAATAAGAATGTGAGCGGCGTGCCCGGGTGCGGCATTTCTGCCTTTTCGTATGATAAATTTCCATTGAAGGAACAACAGATTTTATCTCCAATTTTATAATAGTACATATTGTATACCCCCTGCTCTTTTTGATATCTTATATGATATTATTTTGCGTTATTTGACATAATTTCTCACTTCCGCGTCCGATACAGCATCTCCAAATCATTTTCCAGATACACCGACGCTGCCAGATTCGGATCGTAGCTGACACACTCGCCTTTATCCGGGCAGAGCGGCAGGATGACCGCTTCAGACAAGCGGCTTAAGGTCAGGTTTCTCGCAAACAGCGCCCGGTACTCGGATTCGAGCACCAGAAGAATGTTGCGCGCGTTGCGGATGCAGCACGCGGAGAACTCAAACGCGGCTTCCGGCGTACTTCCCTGTACCGGCGGTGCGGCATACGGCAGGATCATATTGATCGACGGCGTCAGTCCCGCCACCTTCACGGTATCGCGGCGCACCGTATCGCCTCCGATGAACGGGTACAGTGTGGACTCAACAAACCAGTTCCGCAGATTCGGAATATAATAAATACTGTCTACCGGCACGCCCTTCGTCGCCATCGTGTCGCGTCCGTAGCCTGAAATCATACCTAACACCAATTTTTTGATTTCCACGCCCTCTTCGCGCAGCATCGGTTCCAATGCCTCGAAACGTCCGCCGTGATGCAGCAGATCATCCACCAGAATCACCGGGCGGTCAAAGGACTTGATAGCCTTGATCTGGCTTCGCAGCGGCGAATAGTACGGGAATGCTTCGATCGACTTCTCTTTCAGCTCCGGATCGTACACTTTATCTGTATGCAGCGTCTTCGTCACCGTATTCGGAATAACTTTTCCACGCAGGATCTTGCCGAAGGGCACGCACATCGCCCCGCCGAGGCGTCTCGGCGTCACTGGGTCACGCGGCACACCATTTAACGCCGTGATCCGTTCCACCAGACGATGGTAAATCACGCTCGCAGACATCGAAAGAACCAGCTGTCCCGGATAGAAGCGCGTCATCGCCATCTGCAATTCCCGATGCGCCTTGTAGATCGCATCCAGAACGCGCGGATTGCTGGAAAATGGTTCTTTTAACGTTGTTTCCAGATTCTGCACTAATACAAGCGGCGCATGCATATCGACCAGATAGAGCGGCGCGTCTTCCGGGGATTCCGGCGCCTTCACAAAGCCCTGGCGGACCACCGCCGACAGCACGCGCTCCGGGCAGTAACCGTCTGCCGGGAAGAAAAGTGCATAGCCGCATTTATACTCAAAGGACCGTGCGATCGCCTCGGTTAAAAGCAGCTGTTCCGCGTCGTAGATCATCGGATCGCGCTCGACATAGATACCCGAAATCAGAAGAATCTCACCGTAGGTATGGCGGCGCACCTGATCTGCCAGACTGACCTGTCCCAGGACGGCAAACAGCTCATCCGGCGCCAGATAGCGAAGCCGTGCCACGCCGACCAGCCGGTTTTCCTGCACGGTATTCCTAAGAAGCAGCAGCCGGTCGCCCGACTCCTTCATCGAATTTAACAGGTCCTCCCGATCTTCTTCGTCCCGCAGAACGAAATTCGAAATTTCCGCCAGAAGCATTTCATCCGGCATCTCCACCTCCTCATAGGAGATCGCACGCGCGCGGATATATGGTTTATATTCCGGCTCCCGCAGATACAGACCATTGTAATAGATATATTCCTGCACAGACGGGTCAATCAGATTCGAAATATCGCGGTTCAGATCGATATTTTCACGGATTCTCGTCGAACTGATGTCCTCCAGATGCTCCGGAAGCTCCAGCTCCACAACCTTGCCGCTGATCTGATCCATCATCTGACGGTTGTATTTATTGTCCGCCTTGACATCACCCACGCGGCGGAACGCGATGTGGTTCATCGAATGAATCGAATTTTTGACCGGTTTCTTCTTATAAGAAGAGGCATTGGCAATGACATCGCTGCCGACCACGATATACAGCTCTTTTCCGGAAAACACCTCTCTCAGGCGTTTCAGATCCGCCGGATTGGCGATATTGACCGGAATATCATCCGGGAACAGGTTCACATGGAACTCATCCGCCACCGACATGCTCACGATCTGACGGCGGATCAGATGCGGCTGCGCCTTTTTCGACCAGGAAAATTCATCGACCGCCAGAAATACCTCATAGCCGAGGTCGCGGATCTCGCGGACAATCTCTTTGTGCGACAGCGTAAACGGATCAAATGTGCCCGGGAAGAATGCCACCTGGTTCCGCTCTTTGATCTCTAAATTGCCCTCGGTCATATGGTACTGCGTGATGAACCGGTAAATATTAGAAAGGGACGCCGCACGATAAAATGCCGTCAGCTCATTTCCCTTATTTTCATTGAATAAGAACAGCATCTTGCGGAAGGACAGGGCGAACAGCTCTTTTTTCTCCCGGCACTCCATCCAGGATGAGCCGAAGACGGTCTGCCCCAGCACCAGCATCGCCTCCTGGCGCACCGACTCGCGATAATTCGCCAGACCGCTGAGCAGGATGCCAAGCAGACGTCCGCGCCGTTCCTCGCATACCTCTTTTTCCTCCGCAAAGCGCTCTGGGTAGCACGAATACCGTTCCAGCAGCACGCCGACCGTATCAAGCGCAACCGAGACTATCTGGTCGTTTGCATTTGCCATCATGCCATGCAGGTAGGAAACGATCTCCTCCAGCTGTTCCGGCGGCAGCCACAGCGCCGCCTGCCCCAGATACTGCGGAATATATTTGGAAAATTCGTACTCACCGACTTCCAGCCCCTTCATCAGCTCGACCACGATCTCATTTCTCTGATCCGGTGTCAGAAGCCCGATGATGCGAAGCAGGGCGGTTCCGGCATCATGGCGCACGATCACGTGCTCGCTGACTTTTACAAGGTTTGAGAGATGCGCTGCGATATGCAGCATATGTTCCTGTTTGCCATGGGCGATCTGATCGACGAGCAGCTTGATATTGGCCGACTTGATGACCCACGGCGTCGCTGTTTTGAGGTTATCCAGGAAAATATCAGAGACAACATCGCGGTCATACAAAAGTTCCTGTTCTCTCGCCGTGTCCTCTCCGAGGTTACTTAACACGCGGTATTTGAGGAAGGTCATCGTGATATTGTCCTCAACCTGCGCCGCCCTCACGCACACGCCGATCTCGGCACAGCACGGATGATCCGGCTGGTACGCCGTCAGAAGCTTGAAGGCGCGCCACGATGCGATCCGCACATCCGGTTCCCCGCTCTGCGACTCAATCAGGGCAAATTTTGCGATTTTCCCCAGTTCCTCTTCGCTCAGTTTATCAAACGGCATGAAATGCACCGTATCCAGCAGGGAAAATGCCTCGCCCGGATCCAGCTCCTCCGCCCGGTCATACCAAACCAGAAATGCCTCCAGAAATTCCCGCAGATCACCCGGCGTCGCATGATCAACCACCGATGCCAGCACATTTTTCAGGTGATAACGGATGCGCCTTTTCTGCTGCAGCATCAGCTTATGATCCGGTCGGATGATCATTTCCAGATATTGCTTCCAGATCTCCATCACGCGCTCCTCGGCAATATCCGGCATGCCCGCCGGGCGCTCCTTGCGGTAACCGGCGTTGAACTGCGCGATCACGTGTCCGATCAGCCTCGCCGCCTGCGCGCGGATGTCGCCCTCACGGTGCATCAGAAGCTCATATAAAAAGCCCAGCGTCTGCTCTTTCTGTTTGTCGTTTGTGTATGTAAAATATTCACGGAAAATGTTTAAGTACGCGCGGACACTCTTCCAATCCTTCTCGCTGCGCGCCGCCTCGAGGAGATTGCCAAACTGGCGTTCTGCCCCCATCTGATGCATGACGCGGATATTATGCTCGATACCCATGAAAACGAGGGACTGCACCGTCTGCTCTGCATTCCGAAGGGAAATATCCGGCAGCACCTCCGGCTTTTTCGGGTGTCCATTCAAATCCACATCCACACCGAGAGACCGCATATAATCCTCAAAATCATGCAGTTTGGAATAAACAAAGCGGTAACGGTTTAATTTCACCTCATCCACGTTGTCGAGTTTCGAGAGGATGACGTTGAACGCCTCATCCAGATTAGAAATGTAGGTAATCTCACGCCCGTCGTCGCCGCGGCTCTGTTTTACACGGAAATCGGCATAGATCAGCACCAGGGATTCAACCGACAGGTTTTCCGGTTCCAGATCCCAGGTCGAATGGTTCGCCGCGATATGACCGATGTATTCCATCGAATGGTTGTTAAACCACTGGTTTGTATAATAGTAATGAAGATACGGAACCCGCTCATTCGGCTTGCAGCCGAATTTGCCGAGATCATGTCCCGCAGCCGCGCCCGAGGTCAGCGTCAGATCGATCGGAACTCCCGCCGCATAAAGCCCGCGTGCCACCGTCATCGCGACGTAATGCACGCCCGCGATGTGTTCCAGCGTCCGAAACGGCGTCACCTCCGCATTGAGGCGCATCATCTCATAGATGTATTCCTGTGCGAAAAACTTCTTGAAACGGCTGTATTCTGCCGCGCACTCAAAGCTTGAAGCTTCCTCATCACCCAAAAATGCAAAGTCCTCCATCGGTTTGTACGGAAGCACCGCCCGCTCGCGGTCAAACACGAACTGAAGCACTGCCAGATAGAACTCCGCACCGGCGGAAAAAGCGGCATTTTCCTTCTTAAACTCCGCATCCGGGTAGAGAATATGGCACACATACTGGTAGGTAAACTTCATCCAGCCCTCTTCCGGCTCATGCCCTAAAAGGCTTAACGGTTCCTCACAGATCTCGTAGACCGCCCGGCAGGAAATCCGTTTTTTGATCGGGAAAATATGGGCAAACTGTTCCTCCCAGTGATCCTTGTTCATGAGCATCATGACATTTTTCCGGCTCAGTCCCGACCGGTCTAAAAAGTCTTTTTCACAAAGGCGCTCGGTCAGTTCCGCAGCCGCCTGACGTACCTCTTTTTTACTCATCCACATCCCTCGCATTCTCTGGATCTCTCAGATGGTTCTTTGCTGTGCAAAAACCATCTGAGTTATTGCAAATATTCTTTTCATATCAAATTTTATAATACTTGAATTATACCACCAGGTGGGGAAGTGCGCTATATAAAATAACGGATAATTCATCGCCATACGGCGCAATAAAACCACAAAAGACGCCTACAAAAATGCAGATAGCTCATCTACCTTCCATTTCTGCAAACGTCTTTGTTTTTACAAGTCAACCGTTTTATGGCTGCTCTTTCCGAATCTCCGGAATCTCAACTCCCAGCTGTTTCGCCATCGCATCCGCGATCACCTGGTGATCGTCCCAGTGTTCCATGCCGGATACCATCACATAGGCAAAAGGACGGCTTCCATCTCTCATGAAAACCGGGATGCAGCCGCCGCACACGAAGAAGTTCTCCTCGCGCACTTTCCAGGATGCTTCCAGTTCTCCGGCTCTCGATGCCGTCAGCGCCCGCAGCGAGCTCATCCCCGTGAGCCGCGATGCTGCCAGCTTATTGGTCATCCACCAGTCTGCTTCCAGCGTCGCGCCCTCCATCTTGTAGGCAAAGACGGTCGTCTCGTCCTCCACGATGCGGACAGCGACCGAACCGTGATATTTTTTCTCCGTGACCTCTGCAATCAAAAGCCCCAGCTCAAGCGCCTGTTTCCGGGTAAATGTATCGTAGCAAAGTACGGATTCCTGCTGTTTCAGAATCTCATTCCATTGTTCTTCGGTGTAGAAATTCTTCATGTGTTCCCCCTCCTGTGTCGGTTTGTTTTCCCCTTGTGAATCAGGTTATGATCCCCCGGGGTTCATTATATCATACGTATTCTCACCCGTCCACTCACGAACCCGCGCTATCGCGCTCTACCGCCCTGCTTCGCATGGCTGTTCGTTCGTTAATGGCGCAAGAAAAGAATATGTCTGCTTCGCAGCCGCATTCTTTTCTCCTGCGCTCATTATATTTTTTCATGAATACAGCTGTAAACACATTGGAATTTCATTTTGACTCGGCTTCATAAGGTATTTAGATAGAAGCCGCAATCAATCAAACTTCGACCTAAATGTTCTTTTTACTGTCTGTCTTTCCCATCCCACACACCATTTTCATCTACATAGTAGCCGTCCGGTGTCAGACGTCCGACATACAGGATGCCTTTTCTTCCGTCTGAGGTCGGGTGGAAATAGTGCCATTTTCCGTCAATCAGGACCCAGCCGGTCTGCATGCCGTGTTCCGGATCGAGGTAGAACCAGCCGCCATAGTCTTCGTCGCGCATCCAGCCGGTCTTGATATAGCCGCTTTCATCGAACGCCCACCAGTTGCCGTTTACCTGCTCCCATGCATATGCAATGCCATTTGTACCGCGTTTTTCTGCCTTCGGGTAGCTGCTGTCTGCGAAGCGGAGCCACCAGCCGTGTTCATCCTGCATCCAGTGACTCTTTCCGTCATTGACAGTGCTGTTGGCAGTTCCTGTGAGAATACCTGTGATGCTGTTGGTTCTTCCCCTCACCGGATCCTGCCTGGTCGCTCCGCTGCCGGAAGACTTGTCACGTCCGGAGGAAGAGCTCTGGCTGCCTGATTGGTCTGGCTTGTCAGAGTTATCTGGCTTGTCGGAGTCTTCTGGCTTATCCTCTGCCGGTGGAGCTACCTTACTGATTTCAAATGCAACGGATGCCGGAGCTGGTGTGTTGTATCTGGATTCCCACGTATCAAATTCACCAAAATCAAACTCGGCTTTGATTGCGTGGGTGCCTACAAATGATTCTCCCGGCTTCGTCCACTTAAGTACAGCGGTTCCATCTTCCCCTACCGAAACTATATCTGCATCCGGATTTTCATTATCATAGAAATGAACATAACCCTGCAGCTTGTCCTGGTAAACTCCCTGTACTCTGGCAATGATGTCGAAATCTTCTTTCTCTGTTCCGAGAATTCCTTTCGCAAGCTGTACTCCGGTCGTCCGGTTCACAGCTGTTAAGGTAAGGGTGGGGGTTCCTTTTTCAATGGTTATGGTTCCCTCTGCCGGTGTGCTTGTACCGAGATAATTCGTTCCCTTTGCCATGGTGATGCTTACCTTTGCAGAACCGGTTCCTTTGATGGTCACCTGTCCCTGTGCATCCACGGTGAGAACCTTTTCATCGGAGCTTTCATATTTCAGAGCTCCATCTCCCACTACAGGCACACCTGTCAGCGGAAAGCTGTCATCTCCATAGGTTTTTTCTCCAGTCCATGCTTTCTGGTCGATTGAAACCGACCCCTGTATCGGACGGATCGTTCCGGTCTGAGCTGGATATATGATACGGTAATTCTGCAGATTCACTGCACTCTCGCCTGTCTCAACCTTTGCCTCTGAGGAATCAACGGTTACCGTCTTACCGGTTCCGGCATTGGCATCTGCAAAGCTTCCTTTCAGGTCGCGGATGTTATAGCTATGACCCGTGCTCTGACCCGGAATTTCTATCTCCACCGTCGCCTCTAATGCGATACCGGTACTTCCGTCATAGTTTTTTACAATAGGTGTCTTAAGAACTGCCTTCAACTCTTTCGGAGATATCTCCGGAGTCACACTCTGGGTCAAAGGTTCTCCATACTGCCCTTCCGATGCTTTATCAGGTATAAATTCGACCTGATATGCAGTGCTTCCCTTTACCTCCGGATAAATGGAGGAAGCAGACATTCCGCCCTGCCTTTCAATGAAGTGCCAATTTCCAGAAACCTCCGTTCTACCATAATTAACAACCTTAAATTTCTCTGCCAGCCGTACTTGAATCTGAGCAAGCGTCTGTCCATAGGTTCCCTTCGCTTCAAAGGATACAGCGCCAGCGGGACCGTCGATCAGTAATGCATCCGGTGTTGTCACCTCCAAACGATCAGCTGGCTTCGATGCAAAACTGCTGTCTGTTGCTTTCACACGAAGGGTTACGTAATACGTGTTAGCCGGCTTCGGCGACGTAAACGTCTTCGTCGTCCACCACTCAGGCTCACCAGACTCAGATTCGGCAATTCCGTACTCGTAACTGGAATCGAACTGTCCATTTACCTTGATAGAGTAGCTACCTTTCGTTACATCTGTTATCTGAGCCGGTTTTGGCGGTCTTGCCGGAATCTTTATCTCGGTTGCAGCGCCGGAAGTGTCCGCTTTCTTACGGACATACAGGGAAATCTCTTTTTTACCTTCTGGCTGGTTATCCAGAATCTCTGTCAGCGATGCCGCACCATTTACCGGAATTTCCGTCCAGGATGACGCATTTTCTGACTGTGCAAATTCCACTGCGCTCTGTAAATTGTTTCTCAATAATTCCTTTCCATAATCAATAGAAGTCAGTTCACGCTCTAATACATTTTCAGCCGTGTCTGCCTTTACTGTTCCGGTAAATTCCACACCGCCAAAGGAGGCTTTCACTGCCTCCGATGCCGGAAGGTACATATAGATCTTTCCGTTGGAATCTGTCCGGACATCCTGAAAGCCGTAGGAGCTTCCTTCACCTTCAATACCTGCTTTTTCAACCAGTGTATTATTCTCATAGATACCGGTCAGATCCGCTGTGGTGTAATAAACCGAGTTACCTTTCCTATCTTTTGTTGTATTATTCTTCTGCCACTTTCCATCTACCTGTTCCCAGCCATAAATGATCGGTCGCGGTATATATGCATCCGCCCCTATCAAACAAATCGTTCCGCCCACAATCGTCACATCAGTTTGTACCTGTGTATTATCACTTTGTCCCATTCCAATATGTGCTACGTCCCTATACCCTGTAGTCTTTTTATCCAGGCATATGGTACCGCCATCAATCAGCACCCTCGATGAGCTGTCTCTACCACTTCCGATGCAGGCTCCCTGTTCAGAATAGGCTGTAATCATTCCGCCATGAATTTTAATCTCTGCAGTTATCGCCGGTTTAGTACGGGCATATCCATAACCGCTTCCAATTCCGGCACCACTCCACGAGCTTGCATTCACCGTTCCGCCTTCTATCACGATTTTACTGGTTCTAATCTCGCCAGAAGCACCTCCTGTTCCGATTCCGGCACCCCAAATACCTATTGCAGTTACAACTCCTCCGCTAATCCGTATTTCTTTTACACTTTTTCCTTCCGAAGCACCGATGGCAGCTCCCCTAGGACTGGAATTCGTCATTTTTGCAGTTACAGTTCCCCCCTTGATGTGAATGGTTCCTGCATCCTCTCCTCCATTTCCTCCAATTGCTGCACCAGTCTTTCTTACACTTGTATTATTGAGCACCTCTATGGAGCCCTGCTGTTCCGGCTCACTGTCAATCGTAAGCTTTGCATCCTTCGCCACGCTGATACCGGCAGGTGAAACATTTGATCTTGTTTTATTAATCGAAATCTTGTTTTTCCCTTCCAGATAGGTGGTCACATGGGACTCTCCGTTTATCTGAATCGGTGCGATAGCCTCTGCCGGTGTAATCGTAAGGTTCTTTAATACGAGCTTTAATTCCTCGGAAGCTGAGGTATCCACAAAGAGATGATACTTCTCTACATTCCCAGATGAAATAATCCGATAGCAATTATCATAGGACTGGTCTATTAACTTTGCTGTAACCACTTGGTCAGAATCATCCCTTTTAGAATATATAATTGTCAGCTGACCATTTTCCTCGGAAAAAGATATGTCTCCAAGGGAAAGATCCAGTTCTCCCTCCAGCGTCTCTGCCGCATTTAATACGATAATATCCGTTCCTGCATCCTTTGCTTCTACCGTTTCGCTGTCCATGGTAAAGCTTCCGCCGGTTCCGCCTAATTCTGCAATACCTGTATTTATCACAAACCGGTAATTTCCGGCAGGAAGATATGCCAGAGCATATGCATGATTGCCTGCTTCTGCATCGATTGTCAGCTTCCCGTCAAAGGCAAACTGGCCTTTGTCCTGCTTTAATTCCACCGGAGCTTCTGAAGCAGCTCCAGCCAGCCGTCCGGCTGTCAGGGATACATTTGCTGCCGCCTGCACCTTTGATGAATAGAAGTGGAACCGGACAGGATACAGGGATTCTCCGATGGTGAGGGAAAGATTCGTTTCCTCCTCTGACTTCATCGTGAGAGATCCTGTTACTGTAAATCTATTATTTTCTCCTTCCCCTCCTTCTTCCTGTACCTGAACCGATACCGGAACCTCTCCGGACAGAGGCGTATACCAGCTGACTTTATCAGTCTTTATCTGATAACCGGAAGCTTTTTGAGATGAATAGGTTACCACATCCGATGCGGTACCGCCTTCACTTGCTTCTTTCCCGATTTGAGCTGTCAGTGTATATTTCTTACCATACCTCAAACGGCCATCATGGATGGTCAGATCCATTGTCTTCTGGTAGGCGGTTTCTCCAAGTGTGACGGAGATGGTTTCATCTATTCCTTTGTTTAGAACAACTGTTCCGTCCATCGTCTTAACTGTCCCGCCGCCGGAAGGCTTCAGCGCTACAACCATCTTCATATTTCCGAAATAGCCCATCCACTGGGTTATATCCGATATCGTTCCCCTGAACCCGGAGACGGTCATTTCTGCCTTTGTCTGATAAACCGGAGATGCTTTTTCTGTATCATTTTCCCGATACAGGGATATGTCAGCCTGATAGGTTCCATCTAGTAGCTGGTTATCATAAGCGGTGATCCGGAATGTTTTTTTCCCGTAGGTACATTCTCCCCGGGGAGCAATCTTGCTTTCAAGCGGCAGCTCCAGCTGCACCTCCTCGGAAATAGTGATACTGCCGCCTTCCATGCTATTTCCACCAACAACCGTTAACACTCCATAACCAATATTTCCGCCCTTTACCGTAACAGATCCACTTAATATCTGGATATCGCCACAGGATAATTGTAAATCACTCACTCCATTCCATCCGCTGCCGATGGCAGCTCCCATATATCCCCGCGCACTATAATAAGAAGATACGGTTATATCGGGAGCTTCGCCATTCGCCCCGCCGATCACGATCGTGTCTACACTTCCACCAGCTCCACCTCCGATTCCGGCTCCTGTCTCCTCTCCTCCTTTTGCGGTTATCGTTCCACCCAGTATTTTAATGGTTCCGCCGATTCCATACAGACCGGTTCCGATTCCGGCTCCTCCATTATGATCCAGCGAATGGGAAACCCAATAAGTTCCACCTTCAGCTTCGATAGTTCCGCCCTCGATTATAATCGTTCCTGTCTCAAGTTCTTTGCCTTCGTAACCTGTTGATCCGGCTTTTCCTCCGATACCGGCAGCCCCATAGGCACCTCCCACTGCCTTCAAGCTTCCGTTACTCTGATCCGTAATAACCAGTGTTGCCCCCTTTTCCACCTCAATTCCGGCTCCCTCATCCAACCCCAGAAGTGTATTTGTTCCTTCTAAGGTCAGATTCAGCTTGGCATTTCCTTTCAGGTAAATACCAGCCAGATCCCATCCTCTGGCACCGTCGCCACCGGATTTGATCGTTACATTTTTAATGGTCAGATCGACCGTAACATTATCAATTGTGATACCGCCCTTGATGTCTAAATAATCACCCGGCCGGGTGCTCGGGCAATAGCTGCCGGTTATGGTTTTTCCATTAAGCTGATTTACATTACTGCTATTAATGGTCAGAGGCTCATTCAGGTTATACACCTCGCCTGCCAGAGTCATCAGCTGCATCTCTCCTACGAGAACGCAGATTTCCGGAAGCTCTGCCTCCTCTCCCACTGAATACTCCTCCGGCAGAACCGGTGTGTAGACATAGGCACAGCCGTTGTAGTCCTGGTTCGTCTCAGCATAGCCCGCCCAGGTCTTCATCGAGGTCTCAACCGGCTCGCCGTTTTCGTCAAATTCTTCGAAATAGTCTTTTTCGGAAATGCCGCCGTGAAACTCCGGGAGGTCACTCTGCTCTTCGTCCAGTTTCCAGGTTATGCCGGAGATCTGCCAGACTGCCGTTTCCGCCTCTGTGTCTGTCTCTGTGCCCTTATTCGCTGCTTCCACCAGATGCATGTTCTGGCTGTCTTCCGCCAGCGTTTCATCCGCCGCTTCCACCTCAACCTCCAGTGTATCCGGCAGGATGATATCGCTTTCTTTCGCGCCAAGCGGGAGCTTCTGCACCGCAACTGCCTCATCTAACTCCGAAAATCCGATGATCGCCGGACCTTTTTCCTCCGGAAGCACCGTCACCTCGATGCGCGGCAAAAAGCCAGTATCCAGTTCATAGCGGCTGCTTTTCAATTCCGCATCAAACACATAGATACCAGGTGTTTTTCCATCGTATGTATCTTTCTCACTGAATGTCTCATCCAGCACCCAGCGGACCTTGACTTCCTTCCAGTTTTTATCGGTTTTCGTCCCGTCCGCATCGGATGGGGATGCTTTCTGCTCAGTGTCATCCTCCCCTATTTCCGATTTTTCTATAACATCTACCTCAGATGGGGACGCTTTCCGAACTGTACCATCTGTTTCAGATGAAGAAAGCGTCTGAGACCTTTTTTCTGTTTCCACTTCACCGTCTCCGCTTTGAAGCTCCGACGGCGTAGCAATCTTTTCCGCACCATCTTTATCTTCTGCACTGTCTTCTTCATCCGGTGCTTCTTCCGCCAAAACCCGCACTTTCAGCTTGTCCGGCAGCTCCAGATCCTTATATTTCGTTCCATACGGAACCTCCTGATGCAGGATTTCATCCGAAAGCTCCTTCACTTCCTCGATATACTGCACCGCACTGCCTGCCAGCACCTGCGGGTGCCAGTCACAGGTATTCCATATCATCACCGCCGCCAGCGCCGCTGCCAGGGCACGCTTATATTTCTTTTTCATGCTATTTTCCCTCCATCTATTCTGAACGAATTTTTCTATTTCAGTCTGTTTCCCACTTGAACAAAATACTTTTTCTTCCGAGCCAGCAGGCTTTCGCTGCACGCCGCCAGAAGTTCTTCTAATTCTTCTTTTTTCGTCGGAAATACCCCGAATGCAGTCACATGGATCCGCCAGGATTCAAGGGCATTATCCCGGTCGGAAAGCCAGATCAAGGACGCCGCCGGGTTGTTTTCCCGGATTTTTTCTACGATTTCCGCTCCCTGTCTGCCCTGCACGGACGCCAGCATAATGAGGTAAGGATTCCCCTTTACAAAGTGCAGATATGCGTCCAGATCGCTGATATACGTGTGAATCATCGGCCATCTGCGGTTTTCAGTCAAAATTTCACACAGCATTTTTTCCAGACCTTCAATGTCGGTCGGTTTTTCTCCATATATCACTACCCGTACCATACCCCACCTGCCTTTTTTGATTTTTCTGTAACGATATTTCATTTACATTTCGGGTCATAACTTTTATACTATAAGCATACCAAATGAGCAATTTAATGAAAACCACATCGACGCAAACGGTCAAACCTCGACCTAAATGGTCACGGTTTTGAATAAAGGAGGCGGTTGAGCTTTGATGCATTTTGCGATTGTTGAAGATTTGAAGATAGATCAGAATCATCTGATTCATTTGATACAGGAAAACTTGGAGAAGCATGGGGAAACAGTGCACTTTGACTGCTACGAGAGCGGCGAGGCGTTTCTGGAAGCGTTCCGTCCGGGACTTTTTAATGCGGTTTTTATGGATATTATGCTGGACCGGAACGGGCGCAATGGCATTGACACGGCGCTGGAGCTTCGCAAGAGCGCGCAACGCCTCCCGATCGTTTTCACCACATCGGAACGCGATTATTCGCTGCAGGGTTACCGTGCCCATCCGCTTGATTATCTCTTAAAACCGGTTGAGGAAAAGGCGCTTGCCTGGTGTCTCGATGAGATCCGGACATTTCTCGCCGCGCCTGCCTACATCGAAATTCAGGCGGCGCTCGGACGGGGACAGTCATCCACGCAGCGGATTCTACTTGATGATTTTCTGTATGCGGAGACGCAGAACCACCGGCTGATCATCCACACCAGTTCCGGTGACACCGCCACACGGATTTCTTTTTCGGAGCTGATGTCACTGCTCCCGAAGGGCAGACGTTTTTACATGAGCGGACGCGGGCTGCTTATCAATTTTTCACAGGTTGCCTCGGTGGACGAGGACGGTTCTGTCCATCTGAAAAACGGCAGCTGCTTTTTCTGCAGCCGCCGGAAGAAAAAAGAGACAAAAGAAGCATTTGCAACCTACTTATTTGACACATTGCGGAAGGGAGGTACTCTATGAACTGGTCTGTGTTTGGCAAGGCATTTCTCTGTGAAACAGTCTATGCCATTCCTTTTTTTATTTTATCGATTCTGCCATTTAAAAAGCAGCTGCGATTTCCGATCAAAATCCTGATTCTGTTCATTTTTATCGGTCAGCTGCTCCAGTCCTCCCTGTATACCTACCTGATCAGCCACGGTAAACCGACCCGCGTCACCGACACGGTATTTGCCCTCGTTTCCCTGGCGATCTATTTTTTATGTGTGAAGGCTAATTTCTGGAAACTTCTGTTTCTGGGAGACTTCATCCTGAATTATTTTGTCACGGTCCGCGGCATCTGTTTCTTTCTGGAAAGCCGTCTGTTCTACGACCCCAGCATTACCTATTATTCACTCCGTGATGAAAGCCTGCTGCTCATCTCGATTCTTCTGCTTCTGACGCTCCCGCTCGGACTCAAATTTATGAAAAATGCTACGGAACGCGTTTTTCAGGTAGACAGCTCCGCATTCTGGCAGAAAGTCTGGTTTATTCCATTTTCATGTACCCTGATTATCTGCGCATATAACTTTGATTTAAACATTGATACCGTCCGCAAGTTCCGTTTTATCCTCACGCGGCTCTGGCTCTTTGCCATGACAATTCTCATTTACTATGTCCTTTTGGAAGCGCTCAATGCAGTCCGCCAGCAGGCGCAGCTGGAAGAACGCGCGGCGCAGCAGGACACGCTCCTGGCGATGCAGTACACACAGTATCAGCAGCTTTCCCGCCACATCGAAGAGGTACGGGAGGCGCGCCACGACCTGCGCCAGCACTTAAATCTCATCGAGCATTACCTGCAGAGTGGGAAAACGGAGGATCTGAAAGCCTATATCGAACAATACCGCATGACGCTTCCGCCGGACACCGCGCGGACCTGGTGTGAAAATTATGCGGTCAACACGGTTATCAGCTATTACGGTGAGGAGGCGCGCAAGGCGTCGGTCGATTTTTCGGTCCGTATCCAGCTTCCTCCATCTCTCCCGCTGCGTGAACCGGAGCTCTGCTCGATCTTCGGCAATCTTCTGGAAAATGCCCTCGATGCCTGTCGGGAATGTACGGACAGCGCGCCGTTTATCCGTATCTGCGCTCAGGAGGATGCCAGTCACATCGTGATCGCCGTTGACAACACCTGCTGCCATCCGCCGATCGAGGAAAATGGGCGGTTCCGCTCGACCAAACATGACGGGTTCGGCACGGGAACCGCCTCCATCCGTTCGATCGCCGAGCGGTACCAGGGTCTGGTGGATTTCCGGTATGAGGACGGAATCTTTTATGCATCGGTGATGTTGAACTTTGATGCTAAACCTTCATGCGCCTGGCAGTCAGGTGTACCCCACAAATGAAAGCTCTGGCAGGCGCATTTGGCATCCCTGAATCCATGCCGCCTAATCGGCGGCAGAATTTTCATAGTAAAATTTCTCACGGAAATCTTTGAAAAAAGATTGACTTTCATCGTGTCAGGACGCATAATATAAATAATAATCATTATCAATATTATTTAGAAGGATTGGAGTGTCGCTTATGAAAACCTTAAAATACAGCCGTCAGCGCGAATCGATCAAAGCCTGCCTGATGAGCCGGAAGGATCATCCGACCGCCGACGCCCTTTACACCAGCATCCGGGAACAGTTTCCGAATATCAGCCTTGGAACCGTTTACCGCAATTTAAACCTGTTAGTTGAGCTGGGCGAGATCCGGAAGCTGTCCTGCGGCGACGGCACGGATCATTTCGATTATGATACATCCCCACATTACCACTATGTCTGCCGCCAGTGCGGACGGGTCATGGATATTCCCATGGAAGCAACCAAGGAGCTGGAGACAGCCGCCAAAGAATTTGTGCCGGGAACGATCGACGACCATACCGTGTTTTTCTATGGAATATGCGATGAGTGTCTGAAAGGGGAAAAGCACTAATATAGAAGTGGCTGATTTTGTATCGGAACAGACGGTACCAAATGAGCCGCTTCCCGATTTCTGCCATGCGCTGACCGGGTATGAATACATCACCAGCGAAAAAGTTCTGAGAATATCCAGGTTATCGATAAAAACGAAAAAAATAAGAATTATTTCTATTTTTCCATTGACAAACACAGGAATCTATGATATCTTAATATCAGTAATCATTACTGATTTCATTTAAGCCAAATAAACGATTTCGTTTTAAAAGCTCCTATGAAACAGAATGGTTGCAAGCAACTTTACTATCTATTTATTGTTTCTATAAAACACGAAATTAAAAATTTATTTTAGAAAAGGAGAATTGACTATGAAGAAATTTGTCTGTACAGTATGTGGTTACGTATACGAGGGTGAGGCTGCTCCGGAAAAATGTCCAGTATGCGGCGCTCCGGCTTCCAAGTTCAAAGAGCAGTCCAGCGAGATGAGCTGGGCAGCTGAGCACGTAGTTGGTGTGGCACAGGGTGTCAGCGAGGATATTCTCGAAGATTTAAGAGCTAACTATGAAGGCGAGTGCAGAGAAGTTGGTATGTACCTGGCGATGGCACGTGTAGCTCACAGAGAGGGCTATCCGGAGATCGGTCTGTACTGGGAGAAGGCAGCTTACGAAGAGGCTGAGCACGCTGCTAAGTTTGCAGAGCTTCTCGGCGAGGTTGTAACTGATTCCACCAAGAAGAACCTGGAGATGCGTGTAGAGGCTGAGCACGGCGCAACCGAAGGCAAATTTGACCTTGCAAAACGTGCGAAAGCTGCTAACCTGGATGCAATCCATGACACCGTTCATGAGATGGCTCGTGACGAGGCTAGACATGGCAAGGCATTTGAGGGTCTGTTAAAGAGATACTTCAACTAATCTGAGTGAATGAATGGACAGCGCATTACGGCGCTGGTGAATAAAAGAGAACTGATAAGGGCGTGTGAAAATGGGAAATTCCTTTTTCACACGCCCTGTTTATTTTATGCAGATTTGTTTTATGTCTCTGTTCAAAAAGACGCCAAAATCTTATCTACCGTCTCCTTCTCCATCTCCCCAATCGGAATCATCTCCGCCGGTACGTCCTCATATGGCAGCAGCGCTTTCTCATACCAGGTAACATCGTGCCATTTTCCGCTCTTATAACCGGTATTTTTGCACACGCCCATCGTCCGGAATCCGCATCCGTTATGCATCGCATCGCTCTTCACATTCGGACTTGTCACCAGACTGTAGACTGTATGGACGCCCTGTGCCTTTAAAAGCTCTAAAAGCACCAGAAGCATCCGTTTGCCGATGCCCTTCGACGTCACCCGACTGTCCAGATATTCAGAAAGTTCCGCATTCCAACGGTACGCCGCGCGCTCAAGCTGCTTATGCCCATATGCATAGCCAATGATTCTGCCCGTTTCATCCTCGCAGACAATCCACGGATATTCTGCCGTGATCGCCCGGATGCGCCCCTCAAATTCCTCTAGGGACGGCAGCTCCGTCTCAAACGTGATCGGCGTGTCCATATATTGTGCATAAATTTCCAATATCGCAGGTGCATCGGCGATAGCGGCCAGACGCAGGCGGCAGGATGTATGGTCCATAAACTGGTTCCTCCCTATCATTTTCGGTCATTTTTCCTTTACAGGCAACTATATATGATTCTTCCCGTTTCGTCAACTATTCGCAACTAGATTCATGCCTGCCCGTGAACCCCCTCAATCCACCAGCTCATTCTGATGCCTCGATAAATGCTCATATGGCAGAATCAGCCGCCCCCGGTACAGCCCGCAGCCGTCATTGACAAGGTCGTTGTTGATTGCCGTAAACATATTGACATCCACTTCAGCTAAATTGAGCGATACCAGGCGCTGGCAGCGTTCATATGCCTCATCAAAATAAATACATGCACCTTCCGGTATCTCATCCCGCCTGGCCCGCTCGCCCTCCTGGCGCTTTTCGTAGCTTAAATGATTGGCCACGCCGATCTCCGCGATATCGTCCATGTGCTTTGTGCGAAGCTGTACCTCCACATAGCTTCTGGAACAATTATCGTAAAACGTAATATGCAGAGACTGGTAATCATCCGAACTATTTCCGCAGACATAATCACGGTAGTACGGCCTTACCTCCTCATCCATCAACGGGGAGGTACTCTCCTTCACCCCGTAGGCCGGTTCCGCCGTAAACCCGCGTTCCTCCAGAAATCCCGGAAGTTCATTCGCAATCTGGTAGAGGTACCGGATATCTGCCTCCTGCTGCGATTCCCCCGGTTTCAGGTAACACTTCGGCAGTGAAATCACGATCCGATACGCGATCAGGTCGCGGAAACAGCTCAATCTCTGCTTCAAATCGGAGATCGACGGAAATGTCTTATGTTCTGTATAACAGTCATAAATATATTCGACGATATATCCATTAAATTTCGCCTCCGAGCGGATCAACGACTTGATTCTTCCCTTAAAGTTAAATGCCAGAAGCGGATATTCCTTTGCCATATGGATATAAAATTCCCGGATCTTCTGTGACTGGGCAGTCAGGAAATCGTTGTGTTCCAAAAGTTCCCGGATCTGAATCAGGAAATTTGCATGTATCAGATCTATCTCATTGTTTGTCTGTTTAGCCTCCGCTTTCAAATCCCGGCTGTAATTCTTTAAAATCTTAAACATCGTATCGCCGGAATACAGATAATCGTTTAAGGTCACCATGATCCTCACCTCCCTGCTGCAGCAAAAAGGGGACGGTGCATAGGATAACAATGCCCCAGATGCACCAGCCCCCTCATTTATAAAATAGAGCTATTTATTTTCCGTAAACCTTCTTGATCCGCTCCATTGCCTCTTTTGTATTCGCAGTCGTACCAAATGCAGTCAGACGGAAGAATCCTTCTCCATTCTTACCAAATCCGCTGCCCGGTGTGCCGACCACATTTGCCTTGGCAAGCAGATCGTCGAAAAACTCCCAGGATTTCATGCCGTTCGGGCACTGCATCCAGATATATGGTGAATTTTCGCCGCCGATGTGCCAGATGCCAAGCTCTTTTAAGGTCTCTGTCATGATCTTCGCATTGGTGCGGTATACCTCCAGGTGCTCGCGGCACTGTGCCATGCCCTCCGGTGAAAGAGCTGCCTCCGCGGCGCGCTGTACCGGGTAGGAAACGCCGTTAAACTTGGTTGTCTGGCGGCGCAGCCACATCTTGCGGATGGAAGAACCACCGCGCTCTAATTCGGACGGAACCACGGTATAGCCACAGCGGGTTCCGGTAAAGCTTGCCAGCTTCGAAAGGGAGCAGAACTCGATCGCGCAGGTCTTGGCGCCCTCAATCTCAAAAATACTTCTCGGAAGCGCCGGATCTGCTACGAAGGACTCATACGCCGCATCAAATAAAAGGATCGCATCCTGCTCGTTCGCATAGTCAACCCACTCTTTTAACTGCTCACGGTTGTACACACCGCCAGTCGGGTTGTTCGGGGAGCAGAGATAAATAATATCCGCTTTCTGTCCCTTCGGAGGCATCGGAAGAAAGCCATTTTCCACATTGGCATCCATAAATACGATCTTTCTGCCTGCCATCACGTTCGTATCCATGTAAACCGGGTATACCGGATCCGGGATCAGGACCGTGTTGTCCGCATCAAAGAGATCGAGGATATTTCCGACATCACTCTTCGCGCCGTCGCTGATGAATATATCCTCCGCCGCCACCTCAACCTGAAAGGACGCATAATACTTCTGAACTGCTACGCGCAGAAAATCATATCCCTGCTCCGGACCATATCCATGGAACGTAGCCGCCTTGCCCTGCTCCATAGCTGCTTTTGCAAATGCGTCAGCTGCTTTCTGGCAGATCGGAAGGGTTACGTCACCGATACCCATTTTGATTACTTTTGCCTCTGGATGGGCTTTGGTATACTCATCTACTTTTTTAGCGATAGTGGAAAACAGATAGCTTTCTTCCAGATTTTTATAGTTTTCGTTGATCTTCATACTTTATTTTCTCCATATTTTAAGAATTTTTTTCCTTTACCTCCAGAGCCGCTTTCACAAACTCCCGGAAGATCGGATGTGCGCGGTTCGGGCGGCTCTTGAACTCCGGATGGTACTGAACTCCCAGATAGAACGGATGTCCCGGAATCTCCATCGCCTCTACCAGCGTACCGTCCGGAGACTGTCCGGAAAAGATAGCGCCATGCTCCATATAAACTTCCCGGAACTTGTTGTTAAATTCATAACGATGGCGATGTCTCTCTTCGATCAGACCTTTTCCATACGCTTTCATCATCAGCGTATCCGGACTGATGCGGCACGGATATGCACCCAGACGCATCGTTCCGCCCATGTCAGCCAGATCCATCTGCTCTTCCATCAGGGCAATGACCGGATGCTTGCTGTCTGGCGCAAACTCGGTTGAGTTCGCATCCTCATAGCCTAACACGCCTCTGGCAAATGCGATCGCCGCGATCTGCATACCAAGGCAGATGCCAAAGTACGGGATATTGTTTCTTCTCGCATAATCCGCTGCTGCAATCATGCCCTCGATGCCGCGGATGCCGAAGCCGCCCGGCACGATGATACCGGTTGAACCGCCCAGGATTTCCGGTGCCGTCTCCGGGGTGATCGTCTCACTATCCACCCAGTTGATCTCCACCTGCGCGCCATTTTCCCATCCGGCATGGTGCAGGGATTCTACGATCGACAGATAGGAGTCGTGCAGTTTGACGTACTTGCCGACCAGGGAAATCTTGACCGTCTTGCGGCTGTTCTTGATGCGGTCCAGCATATGTTTCCACTCCGTCAGATCGCACTCCTGCGGCGCTTTCTCGATGCCCAGCTCGCGAAGCACGATCTTGGCAAGTCCTGCTTCCTCCAGCATGATCGGCGCCTCGTAGAGAACCGGAAGGGTCAGGTTCTCGATGACGCAGTCCTCTTTGACGTTGCAGAACAGTGCGATCTTGCGGAAAATGGACGGATCGTCCACCGGACGGTCACAGCGCGCCACGATGATATCCGGCATGATGCCGAAGGACTGCAGCTGTTTGACTGAATGCTGGGTCGGTTTGGATTTATGCTCGCCGGAAGATTCCAGATACGGAATCAGGGTTACATGGATAAAGAGGCAGTTGCTGCGTCCCGCCTCGCAGGACACCTGGCGGATGGCTTCCAGGAACGGCTGTGACTCAATATCGCCGGTCGTTCCGCCGATCTCTGTGATAACGATGTCCGCATCGGTCTTTTCCTGCACGGAATAGATAAATGATTTTATCTCATTTGTGATATGTGGAATTACCTGTACCGTCTCGCCCAGATATTCGCCGCGGCGCTCTTTATTTAACACATTCCAGTAGACCTTACCGGTCGTCAGGTTGGAATACCGGTTTAAATCTTCATCTATAAAACGCTCATAATGTCCCAGATCCAGATCCGTCTCCGCACCGTCGTTTGTTACGAATACTTCGCCGTGCTGATACGGGCTCATGGTTCCTGGATCGACGTTGATATACGGATCCAGCTTCTGCGCTGCTACCTTAAATCCCCGTGCCTTCAAAAGACGGCCCAGGGACGCTGCTGTAATACCTTTCCCCAATCCCGATACAACACCGCCTGTCACAAAAATAAATTTTGCCATCTGCTTTTCCTCCTCTTCCTTTCTTTAAATATTAATCCACTTTTTCCGTCATATATGATTCTGTCAGATTTTGCCTTCGCAAAAGATTTCAGCCTGCACGGATTCCGCAACCCTCAAAACGCAGAATCCATGCAGACCATCGTTCTTTTTAGTCGTTTTCATGCTCCTGAAGCACATAACCCGGAATCTGGATTTCTTCCGGTTTTTCCATCTGGCTCAGCTCTTTTCTAGCGGCTGCACCATGTGCAATGTGCGCGATGTCCACCAGTTCAACGTTGTCCTCGTTATACTGGCTTTCCAGTGTCAGCGCCAGGACAGCCGCGGTATCAAGCGATGTCAGGCACGGAATACCAAGCTCGACTGCCTTTCTTCTCAGGCGGACACTGTCGCGTCCCGGCTGGCGTCCCGTCTTGGAAGTGGAAATCACATAGCTGATCTTTCCTTCTTCCAGCAGGGAAATGGTCGTCTCCTCGCCCTCTTTGGCTTCCTTCGGCTTCTTGACTAACGTTGAAGAAATGCCGACGCTGTTTAACCGGCTTGCAGTACCGGAGGTCGCGTAGATGTGGAATCCCATCGCCACGTACTCTTTGACCAGCTCGCGCAGGTCGCTCTTATCGGTATCGCGGACACTGATTAAGACGCCGCCCTCGCGCTTCATCGTATATCCGGCTGCTACCAGGCCTTTGAACAGCGCTTCCTCCATCGTCCGGGCGATACCCAGTACCTCGCCGGTCGATTTCATTTCCGGTCCGAGCTGTGTATCTACGTTGGACAGCTTCTCAAAGGAGAAGACCGGAACCTTGACTGCGTAGTACGGAGAGCACGGATACAGACCTGTCTCGTAGCCCATGTCAGCCAGCTTCTCGCCCATCATGATGCGGGTTGCCAGATCGACCATCGGCACGCCGGTTACCTTGCTGATGTACGGCACGGTACGGGACGAACGCGGGTTGACCTCGATGATATAGATCGTATCCTCATGCAGGACATACTGGATATTGATCAGGCCTTTCGTATTCATGGACAGCGCCAGACGGATGGAATAGTCCACCAGACGGTCTTTCTGGCTCTCGGTCAGCATAAATGCCGGATATACCGCGATGGAGTCGCCGGAATGGACGCCCGCACGCTCGATGTGCTCCATGATACCCGGAATCAGAACCGTTTCGCCGTCGCAGATCGCGTCGACCTCCAGCTCGGTACCCATCAGGTATTTATCAATCAGGATCGCGTTCTCAATCTTGTGTGAGAGAATAATCTTCATATACTCATGAATATCGGCGTCGTTGTACGCGATAATCATGTTTTGTCCGCCTAATACATAGCTCGGACGCATCAGAACCGGATAGCCCAGATGATTTGCCGCCTGGATTGCCTCATCCTCAGTGTAAACGGTCTGACCCGCTGCCTGTTTCATATTTAATTTTTTCAGCAGGGCTGCGAAACGTCCACGATCCTCCGCCATATCGATGCTGTCTGCCGGAGTGCCGAGAACCGGAATATTGTTCTCTACAAGGCATTTTGTCAGACGGATCGCTGTCTGTCCGCCAAAGGCAACAACTGCGCCGATCGGCTTCTCGATCCGGATGATATCCAGCACATCCTCCGGTGTCAGCGGCTCAAAATACAGACGGTCTGCTACGTTGAAGTCGGTGGAAACGGTCTCCGGATTGTTATTTACGATGACAACCTCATAACCGGCTCTCTTTAACGACCATACGCAGTGAACAGAGGCGAAATCGAACTCGATACCCTGACCGATACGGATCGGACCGGAACCAAATACCATAACAACCGGTTTTCCGCTTGCATTCTCTTTAATAAATTCTTCTGCCTCATCTTCCTCGCCGAAGGTGCTGTAGAAGTAAGGGGTACTTGCCGTAAACTCAGCGCTGCAGGTATCAACCATGCGGTAGCATGCCGGAACATGCTTGATTTCCGAAAGCCCGGTCATCTCCTTGATGACTGCATCCGGGAATCCGTTCTGTTTGGCTTCCATATAAAGCGCATCGCTCAGCGTCTCAGACTGCATCCGGCGTTCCAGAGACAGGATATGCATCAGTTTATTTAAGAACCACTCGTCGATCTTGGTCAGCTCATGAATCTCGGCAACGGTCACGCCGCGCTTAAAGCTCTCATAGATTGCAAACAGACGCTCGTCATCCTGCGCCAGAATTTTTTCTCTCAGCTCTTCCACACTCATCGGCGCCAGTTTCTTCATGTTCAGGCTGTTCTGGGAGATCTCCGCGCCGCGGACTGCCTTCATGAGCGCCTGCTCAAAGTTGCGGCCGATGGCCATAACCTCGCCGGTTGCCTTCATCTGGGTACCCAGCTTCCGGCGTCCGTAAACGAATTTATCAAATGGCCATTTCGGGAATTTAACCGTTACATAGTCAAGGGCCGGCTCGAAGCATGCCATCGTCTCGCCGGTTACCTCGTTCGGGATCTCGTCCAGATGATAACCGATCGCAATCTTGGTTGCCACGCGGGCAATCGGATATCCGGTTGCTTTCGAAGCAAGGGCGGAAGAACGGGATACACGCGGGTTTACCTCGATAACGGCATATTCAAAGCTCTCCGGATTCAGCGCAAACTGGCAGTTGCAGCCGCCCTCGATGCCCATCGCCTGGATAATATTCAGCGCTGCAGAACGAAGCATCTGGTATTCCTTATCCGCCAGCGTCACAGCCGGTGCGATAACAATGGAGTCGCCGGTGTGGACGCCGACCGGGTCAAAGTTTTCCATCGAGCAGACCGTAATCTCGTTGCCGATGGCATCGCGCATTACCTCAAACTCGATCTCCTTCCATCCGGAAATACATTTCTCAACCAGAATCTGATTGATCGGTGACAGGCGGATACCCGCCTCCGCGATGTTGTAAAGCTCTTCTTTATTTGCCGCAATACCGCCGCCGGTACCGCCCAGGGTAAAGGCCGGACGCACGATAACCGGGTAAGAAATAACCTCGGCAAAATCAAGCGCATCCTCGATGGTGGTGACAACCTTGGACGGAATGACCGGCTCACCGATAGCTTCCATCGTATCTTTAAAGCACTGGCGGTCCTCCGCCTTATCGATGGTCTCCGGGGACGCGCCGAGAAGCGTTACATTGTGGCTCTTTAAAAAACCTTCTTTGGCAAGCTCCATGGACAGTGTCAGTCCGGTCTGTCCGCCCAGGGTGGACAGGATGCTGTCAGGCTTCTCTTTTTCAATGATTCTCTTGACAAATTCCAGGGTCAGCGGCTCGATGTATACGTGATCCGCAATGGCGCTGTCCGTCATGATGGTTGCCGGGTTGGAGTTTACTAAAACGACCTCCAGACCTTCCTCTTTTAAAGCCCGGCACGCCTGCGTTCCTGCATAGTCAAACTCTGCCGCCTGACCGATGACGATAGGGCCGGAACCGATTACCATAACTTTTTTCAGGGATTTATTTAACGGCATGACGCGCCCTCCTTTTCCTTATAATCTCTCATCATCTGAATGAAACGCCCAAACAGCTCTTCCGTATCCTTCGGACCTGCACACGCTTCCGGATGAAACTGGACGGTAAATGCCGGCATATCGTGGTAGGTGATGCCCTCGCAGGTGCCGTCGTTGACATTGATAAATGTCTCCTCCGCGCCCTCCGGCAGCGTATCGCGCAGTACCTCATAGCCGTGGTTCTGGCTGCTGATGTAGACGCGTCCGGTCGTCAGATCCTTGACCGGCTGGTTCGCACCTCTGTGACCGAATTTCATCTTTCCAGTCTTCGCACCCTTGGCAATCGCCAGCAGCTGGTGTCCCAGGCAGATGCCGAACATCGGTTTTCCAGCCTTCGTAATCTTTCGGATCTCCTCGATGATCTCCGGGTTGTCCTCTGGGTTGCCTGGACCGTTGGAAAGCATGATTCCGTCCGGATTCATCTTAAGAATCTCCTCCGCCGTCGTACCTGCCGGAAGGTCAGCCACGCGGCATCCGCGCCTGGTCAGCTCGCGGATGATATTTTCCTTTGCGCCGAAATCCCAGAGCACAATCTGGAACTCTTCTTTCTCATCCGCCGGTTTGATCTCACATTTCTTTGGTGTAACGGTTTCAACCGCCTTTGTAATGTGGAAGTTTTTCACTTCCTCCAGCTTTTTCGCATCATACGGCGGCTTCACCTCGGTCAACCAGCCGTTCATCGAACCGGATTCACGAATGGTTTTTGCCAGCTTTCTCGTATCGATTCCATAGACGCCCGGGATGTTTCTTTCTTTAAAAAAGGTGTCAAGATCCCCACTGCATCTGAAGTTGGAAGGTTCCTGACACCACTCTTTTACGATATAGGCTGATAAATATACCTCTTCATTCTCGAAGTCCTGCGGAATCACTCCGTAGTTTCCGATTAACGGAAATGTCTGAACGACAATCTGTCCAAAATAGCTGGGATCTGTGATCGTCTCAAGGTATCCTGTCATACCGGTTGTGAATACGACTTCTCCGGTCACTTCACGTAAAGGAGCGCCAAAGCTTTTTCCCTCAAAATAGTCGCCGTTTTCCAACAGAAGATATACCGGTTTCTCCATCTGGTCACCATTCCTTTCTCTCTCGTACCCCGCCTGTGAATAGCTTCATGCAGGCAGTTTACTTTTTCATTCTCAATAGCCTCACATTTGAGCAAATCTGTTTTTCCTCAGATGCGTTTTTCACATCATTACAGACGTATTTTATAAATTATCTGCTTCTACAATAAAAGCGTCCATGAGCCAAGCCCACGAACGCCTTTGTTCATATTCTGGAAGATTATAGCATAGGAAAGTTCTATGCGTCAAGAGATTTTTTATACATTTTTATGTGTTTTATACGTCATTTATGCATTTTTATGCATTTCTGTATATTGTTTTTCATTTTTTATTTATTATGCAAACATCAAGAATACATATGTAAGGATTTATTAAGGAATAAGTAACACGGTTGTCTATTCCATCCTGTATACTGTCTCTATTACTTAACAGGAGGTATTGATTTATGAGTCTCTTTCTTTTAGTTTTATTCCCACTAAGCTTTTTACTTGCCATTCTTGCTTTTTTTACAGGCAAAACTATGGCATCCATCCTTACGCTTGGCAGTTATGCCTGCTTTGCACTCTTTCTGCTGCTTTCCCTGCATGACATCAATCTTCGCATGATGACTCAGGATATCAGCGGTATCCAGGATATCTATCCCTCTATTGAGTCTATCTGTATTCCTGCGTTTCTTGCTTTAAATGTAGTAGCTGGCTTCCGCGTTTTTAAGACTGCAAAAAAATAAGTGCTTGTTCTTATGCCTGTCTCTTTATATAATGATGTTAGGTCAAAAGAAATTTTGGCATTTTTGATTTAGGAGGTATTTTTTCATGGATAAAATCACCAGCTTTACTATCGATCATCTGAAGCTGCTTCCCGGTGTCTATGTTTCACGCAAGGACCGCGCAGGGGATCAGGTGATCACAACCTTTGATATCCGCATGACACGCCCAAACTATGAGCCGGTCATGAATACAGCGGAGGTTCACACCATCGAACATCTGGCTGCCACCTGGCTTCGCAACAATGAAGAGTGGAAAGACCGCGTCCTCTACTTCGGACCGATGGGCTGCCGCACCGGCTTCTACCTGCTTCTCGCAGGCGACCTGACATCCGAGGAGATCGTTCCGCTGATGAAAGGACTCTTTACTTTCATGCGCGACTACAAAGACGAGGTTCCGGGTGCCTGTGCAAAAGATTGCGGCAACTACCTCGATATGAACCTGCCGATGGCAAACTGGCTGGCTGACCGCTTTCTGCGCGAAGTCTTAGATGGAATTGGTCCAGAGAGACTGGTTTATCCGGAATAAAAGACAAGAATGGCAGGCGATATGCTTTGGAACACAAAACCCCCAGATATTGCTGCATCTGGGGGCGTTTATTTTCTTATTTTCTATTTACTCTATTTTCTTGCATCCGCAGCCGCTGCATGTCCAGATAAGCCTTCTCCATGCGCCATACGCGATACAAGCGGTGCGATCCGCGCGGATGCCTCCGGGGTCATGCTCTGGTGGGTACAGGTCTTTAAGAATGTACCAACCCAGACGCCGCCGGTATAACGTGCCGCCCGAAGAGTCGGAAGTGTGTGGTTGGTTCCGGAAGCATAATCACCAAATACCTCCGCCGTATTCTGACCGATAAATAGGGAACCGTAATTAACCAGCTTCGGAATCAGTGCATCCGGATCTTCCACGTTGATCTCCAGATGCTCCGGTGCATACTCATTCGCATACTGAACTGCCTCGTCCAGGCTGTCTACCACGCCGATCTCTCCAAACGTATCCCAGGACTGTCTCGCAATCTTTGCCGTATCCAGAATCTTCAGCTCTTCCTCTACCGCCTCAATCACGCTCTTTCCAAATGCCTCATCGGTTGTCAGAAGAATGCCTTTCGCATTGATATCATGCTCGGACTGTGCCAGCAGATCTGCCGCTACCACCTTCGCGCTCGCTTTTCCGTCCGCGATTACCAGGACCTCGCTCGGCCCAGCTACAAAGTCGATGCCGACCTGCCCGTAGCACTGACGTTTCGCCTCGGTTACGAAGCGGTTACCCGGCCCTACAATAATATCCACCGGCTTGATGCTCTCAGTTCCATAGGAAAATGCTGCGATCGCCTGTGCACCGCCCAGTGCGTAGATCTCATCCACGCCAGCCAGATCCATCGCTACCAGCGTCTTGGCATTGATATGACCCGTTCCCCGCACTACCGGAGAGCAGGCGGTGATACGTTTTACACCCGCTGCCTTCGCCGGAGTCGCTAACATCAGCGCCGTCGAATACAGCGGATAATTGCCGCCCGGCACATAACAGCAACAGGACTCCACCGGAATGATGCGGTGTCCTAAAAAGACTCCCGGCTCCGGGCTGAAATTGTCAAGCGGTTTCACGGTCTGTCTCTGCGCGTTCGCAAATGCCTCGATATTGTGATGCGCCGCTTTCAGATCCGCCAGTTCCTGCTCGCCCAGCTCCTTATAAGCCGCATCAATCTCCTCCCGGCTGACCAGCAGCGATTCACGGGTACATCCGTCAAACTTCTCATTGTACTCCCTCAGAGCCGCGTCCCCGCGCCCCCGGACCTCACCAATAATCCCCGCCACGGTCTCCCGCAGATTCCGATTATCTTCCTCGCTTCGAACCTGTGCTTCTTTTATAATCTTGATCATACGTTCTGCCTCTCTGTATAAGTTTTATCATTTTTTCCAAGTATACCACAAGTCTTTTTATTTTGCGATACAAAATAAACCTATCCAGCACATCTGAAACCAGAACAGGATCACACGTTTCTCTTAGACAACAGTCTCAATATTCTTAACCACAAATCCCTCTTTTTCAACCGCTTCCTGCAGCTTCGCATCGTCCACGCCATTCTCATAGAACACGCGGGCAATGCCTCTGTCTACGTCCGCATCTGCACGGATGACGCCGTTCTGGGCGGTCAGGGCTTTTTCAACGGATTTCTTGCAGTTTGCACAGTGCATACCCTCGATCCGCATGATCTTGGACGGGGTACCCGCTGTAACCGCTTTCTTGGAAAGATCTTCGCCGCGCGCACCAGCATTCCCATCGCTGCCGCAGGAACCGCAGCTTCCACCGGAGCATCCGCAGCATCCGCCGCCTTTTCCCGTGTAATGACGGATCGCCGAACGTAATGCCAGCAAAAGCAAAATCGCTACTACAATTAAAATTCCAATATCAATCGGTCTCATACGTTATCGTCCTCTCTTCTCTGACTTTTCGATGAATGGCTTCGGAGTATCTTTTTTATTTTATCATACACACGGCAGATAAAATATCCTACAAAATAAACTACCAGAAAACCAATCACACCATAAAACATGGATCCGGATGAATCTCCCATCTATGCTTTCTCCTTTTCTTTTTTGAAATCGAATAAAGCTGCCTCCAAACAGCAGACTTTCATCCTGCTATCCGAGGCAGCCTTATAAAGGATTAATTTTATCACTTATGATTACAGGCACCTGCCGATGCCCGGTCAGCGGAAACGCAAAACCACCGGCCGGACGGCAGAACCTGTTTTATTTTTCATTTAGAAACTAACTTATGAAGCTGCCTCTACAGAGCTTCTTGTGTAGCTCTTCTGATCCTTGTATGGATCCGGACGGAACAGCATGAACAGCATGAGTACCAGAAGGACTGCTGCCACGATAGTCCATACGTTGAATGCAACTGCGCCAAGTACCAGACCACCTAACTGATATACAATCAGGGATACAGCGTAAGCGAAGAGGTTCTGATACAGGATAGCGAACCAGAACCATTTTCTGGACTGGAGCTGCTGTGCCATCGTTGCGATAGCTGCCAGACACGGAGAGTCAAGCAGGTTGAACAGCAGGAATGTAAAGGCTGCGATGGTTGTCGGGAACCATGTCTGGATAGCTGCTGCTACGACATCGGTCTCCTCAGACAGATCCTCGGATACATTCGCCAGAACACCCATGGTGGAAACGATAGCCTCTTTTGCTGTGAAACCAGTGATGGAAGCTGCAACCGGCTGCCACTCGCCGAAACCAAGCGGACGGAACAGGATTGCGATAGCGCCGCCCAGCATAGCCAGGATAGAATCAGCAGATTCTTCTACCAGACCAAAGGAACCGTCTACAAAACCGAAGGAGGACAGGAACCACATAACTACACAAGCCAGGAACAGGATTGTACCAGCTTTGATGATGAATCCTTTCAGACGCTCCCAAACGTGAAGGAGAACCGTCTTAGCGGACGGAATGTGGTACGCCGGAAGCTCCATAACGAACGGAGCTGGTTTGCCGGAGAACGGTTTGGTCTTCTTTAACATGATCGCGGATACAAGAACCGCAACGATACCTACAAAGTACATGATCGGAGCCATCATGGTAGCCAGATCCATATCGCCGCTCATATAACCAGCCATAACACCGCCCATCAGAGCGATAACCGGCAGTTTCGCACCACACGGAACGAATGTAGCGGTCATGATGGTAAGACGTCTGTCGTTGTCCTGCTCGATGGTCTTGGACGCCATGATACCTGGAACACCGCAGCCAGAGGAAATCAGCAGCGGGATGAAGCTCTTACCGGACAGTCCGAAGTGACGGAATACACGGTCCATAACGAATGCGATACGTACCATGTAACCACAATCTTCCAGAATGGAAAGGAAGAGGAACAGGATAGCCATCTGCGGAACGAAACCAAGAACGGCGCCAACACCGCCGATGATACCATCCACTACAAGGCTTACAATCAGGTCAGAAGCGCCTGCTGCTGCCAGTGCATCGCCAGCCCAGCCCTGAATTGCGCCAACAAAGGTATCATTGGTCCAGTCTGTTACGAATGTACCCACGGTAGTAACGGATACATAGTAAACCGCCCACATAACAAGAACAAAGATCGGAATACCAAGTAAACGGTTGGTTACGATGCTATCGATCTTATCCGACAGACTCATTTTCTGAGCCGGTTTCTTTACGGTCTCCTCGATAACCTTCTGAATGTATACATATCTCTGGTCAGTGATAACGGACTCAGCGTCATCATCAAACTCTTTCTCCAGCTCCTTGGTGTAACGGGAGAAACGGTTGTCTGCACTAAGACCAAGCTGCTCTGCAACCTTGCTGTCGTTCTCAAGAATTTTAATTGCGTACCATCTCTTCTCTGCTTCCGGAATGCTGGACGGAAGCTCTGCCTCGATTGCGCTTACTTTATCCTCTACGCTGCTCTCGAAAATAGCACTTACAGTGCCTGCTGCATGGCTCTTTGCAACTTTGATTGCCTCTGCAATGACTTCCTTCAGACCGGTTTTCTTCAGCGCGGAAGTCTCAATGATCGGGCAGCCAAGTTTCTTGGACAGTGCCTTTACATCAATGTTGATGCCGTTCTTCTTCAGAAGATCGCACATATTTAAAGCGATAACAACCGGAATACCTGTCTCGATCAGCTGTGTGGTCAGATACAGGTTACGCTCAATGTTGGTTGCATCGACTAAGTCTACGATGACATCCGGATTCTCTTTTAAGATAAAATCACGGGTTACAACTTCCTCCAGTGTATACGGAGAAAGGGAATAAACTCCCGGAAGGTCCGTTACATTTACCTCTTCTCCCGAAGCATCTTTTAATTTACCGGTTTTCTTCTCAACTGTAACACCCGGCCAGTTACCTACATACTGGTTTGCACCCGTCAGTGCGTTAAACATGGTTGTTTTACCGCAGTTCGGGTTACCCGCCAAAGCAATATGAATTGCCATTTTTCATCCTCCTGCTTTTTTAATCAAACTTATTAAACTGTCTGAACATCTACGCACTCAGCATCGGCTTTACGAAGTGAAAGCTCATATCCACGAATCGTAACCTCTACCGGATCGCCCAGCGGAGCTACTTTTCGAATAAAAATCTCGCTTCCCTTCGTGATGCCCATATCCATGATGCGGCGTTTGTATGCGCCTTCGCCATGAATCTTGACAACTTTGACGGTAGATCCAACCTGTGCATCTTTAAGCGTCATTCTCTGTTCCTCCTAACCATTCCAATTTTTTACTCGGGATTCCGTCTGCTTTTGTACCATACAACCTGCTCCGGAATATCCCCATTCCCTTGCCTTAGACCAGAATGTGTCTTGCCTGATCCTTATTTATAGCCACTCTGGACTCCTTTACGTGAATAATCACATCTCCGTCCAGCTGGGTTATCAATTTTACTTCGGTTCCCTCGTTAAATCCCATGGATTTTAAATGAGAACGAACCTCTGTGTTTCCGCTGATCTTTTTGATCGTATAGGCGGTTCCAACGGTTGCCATCGAAATCGGCATTGCTCCCTGCATACGATTCTCCTTCCTCTGTTTTTCCGCATTCTGCCCGTCATGATGTCTCACTTAGCGGAAACGGCTCTTTTCATCTGCTGGTAATCTAATTGATTCGCGTACGCTAATTCTCATTAGTTTCTGCTAACAATTATTAGACATAGCTAATTTTCATTAGATGAGACTAATTTTCATTAGTTATTCCTAACTCATACATAAGGTTAGCACATGCTAACTTTATTGTCAAGTTTTTTTGCCCGGTCTGGAAATAAAAAAAGGGCGTGTTTTACGCCCGAAAATTGTCAAAAATTCCCATAAGTGACATACTCCCTCCACTTAGCTAACGCTTGAAGTGGGGGCTTCTCGTTCGATTGCCCTATTGGGCAAAGCATAGGCGAGCTATCCCCGTGTGTCCCACGGTTCTGTTATTATGAGCGGAACTGTTTCGTATCTACGCAGTCCCAAACAAAATCTATGTTTTTTGGGGAAAATCAGGAGTTTTTTCTTTCTGCATCAAGTTCAACTCCCAATATTCTCAAGCCTTCTCTGCAAATATTGATAGCTGCATTCTCATCACGGTTCATCTGATTTCCGCAGGTGCAGCTATACATACGGTCTTCCAGTTTCAGCTCTTTTTTGAGTTTTCCGCAGCAGCTGCAGATTTTTGAACTGGGATACCACTTATCGATACGAACCAGTTTCTTACCGGCACGTTCTAATTTGTAGGAAAGAAAATCAGTAAACATTCCCCATCCATTATCATGAACACTCTTTCCAAACCTTGAATCCTGGCTCATTTCTTTCATATTCAAAGATTCTATGCACACAAGATCGTAAAAATTGGTTATCTTTCTAGATTCCTTGTGCAGATAATCTTTCCGCTGACGTGCGATATGAGCATGGAGTCTGGCTATTTTCTTTTTCTGTTTCATGTAGCGGTTGCTTCCCTTTTCGCAATGACTCAGCCTGCGCTGCTCCCTTGCAAGTTTTTCCTGGGATTTTCGGAAAAAATGAGGATAATCTGCATGAACTCCATTGGAATCTACATACAATTCACTCATGGAGAAATCAAGCCCGATTGCGATTTTTACTGGCCTGATTTCATGTTCCGCTTCTTCTGCCGCATACAGTAATGATACATAATACTTGTCATCTGCTTCCTGGCTGACGGTGGCACCCTTCAATATATAACTATCATCAATATTCCGATGCTGTTTTATGTGAATCCAACCTGCTTTCGGAAGTTTCAGTTTACCACTCTGCAAAGTAATATTTCCATTTACGCAGTTTGTCGTATAACTTCTTACCGGATTCTTTTTTGACTTGAACTTCGGAAAACCAACCGAAGAATCCCGAAAGAAGTTCTTATAGGCTGTCTGCAGATGCAGCTGTGCATTACACAATGCCAGACTGTCTACCTCCTTCAGCCACGGAAACTCTGCCTTATACTTTGCAGGCGTAACCTTTAATACTTTTCCGGTTTTCTCATAATATTCTATCTTCTCTGCCAGCATCCGGTTATACACGAAACGCACACAACCAAATGTCCTTGCAAATAGTTCTTTTTGAGATTTATTCGGGTAAATCCGAAAACGGTACACGATGTTCACTCTTATTTTCTCCCTGTGTTTCTATGTACTGGCGGATAACCTCAATGGGTGCACCACCAGCACTTAACAGGCAAAAACTCTGGCTCCAGAACATTTCTTTCCAAAGCTTCTGCCGAATCTCCGGATACTCTTTTTTAATCAATCGGCTGCTTGCGCTTTTATACGCATTGATAAATTTGCTGAGTTCCGATTTCGGATGGGCCCGGAACATAATATGAACATGATCCCGATCATGATTCCATTCCTCTAATGTAACATGATACTTCGGAGCGATATATTCAAAAATCTCCCGGGCACGCTCAGAAACAGGATCCGTCAGTATCTTTTTTCGATATTTTATAACCAGAATCAAATGATAATAGAGTAGAAACACTGAATGTGCATTACTGTCCAATTTTCTCATAAAATCAGCCTTTCTTTTTACTTTCGACTGATTATATTATAACACAGGAACACTTGTTTGTCTATGTTTTTCAGAACATTTGTTCTTCTGTATTTGTTTTCATTTATGTGCACAGATATGCGCAGTTTTAATATGCCAGATATTGCATGATTTTCCCAAAAGGCAATTCATCTCACCACCTAGAGAGGATGGGAGAATTCTTGCAAAGTGTTGTTAAAAGTCATCCAAATCATTTTCTCACAAAGAATGCACCTTGGCACATTCTCGCGCCAAGCGCGGTCGCTTGCGACATGTATCTTCTTCGCGCGAGTATGAATCCCGCGGAGCTTTTTTGTCATAGGACAAAGTTTTCTATGACAAAAAATACAGCACCAGAAGATGCGCCGGATAATAGATATAAAAGAACGAACGGAACCTGCTCCGGCCTCTGTAACCGTCATATAACAGGAGGCAGACAGCCGTGAGCGCCAGTACCCAGAGGGGTTCCTGCCACGCGAACGCGCCGATGAGGACGGCGGCAATCATCTTCATAAACACCCCCGCCGTTTTCTCATGAAAAAGAATGTGCCTTGGCACGTTAGTGCCTGAATTTCCTATTACACAAAAATAAAATGCCAGCACCAGTCCCATCCCCCATGCGCCGCCGTCTGCTCCCGCCGCTTCTGTCAGCGTACAGAACACTGCCGTCAGCACCAGCTTCTCCCAGATACCGTTTCCATACCGCTCTAACAGCTCCATCGCAACCAGCGCCAGAAAAAAGGTCAGGCAGACATTCTGGTGCTGTGCATCCATCCACCGTCCGGAAAATGCCAGATCATACGGAATCTCCGACACAGCCGCCGCCAAAAGCAGCCTCCGTCCATAACATCTGCGATCCCGCGTGTGAAAAAAACCTTCTACTAATAAAAAGGCGAACAATGGAAACGCCAGATCCCCAAATGTCCGTAATCCCGGAACCGGTCTGCAGATCACCGCAATGTGGTCTGCCGTCATCGCCAGGAGTGCTAAATATTTAAGGGCGGAGGCGCTGAGATGGAGGCGGGTTAAAACCGCTCTTTCCATCCCCTCTGATTTCTCATTCTGCTTTTCCTTGATTCGATCTTTTATCGCACTCTCCTCCCTTCGTTTCCTGTCCATTCTATCTCTATTCCATCAAATTATACTGAACATTTCACCCGCTGTCCATCCGCACTTTTCCATTCCCTTTTTCTCCATCTCCCCTATTTTCCCATTCTCATTTTCCACTCTTTCTCCCCATCTTTTTTCTTTATTTTCTCTAATAAAAAAATGTAGTTTTTTCTTATAAATAAAGGCTTTTCGGCACTTTTCCGCGTCTTTTTTACACTAATTTTACATTTTATTTGACAAACGAAAAACCGTGTTATATTCTGTAAATGGTGCTGGTGCGAGATCCTGCTGAAAAAGCAAAAATCCCGCACCGCTCTTCATTTTAAATACTAAAAAATACACGGACAAAAGAGGTAGAATCTCATGGCAGGTTTAGATATTATTTGCATTGGCGCTATCAATTATGACTATATGTTTCACTGCACCGGGCTTGATCTGGTGGAGACATCCGCCGGTGGAGGCGACGAGAACTTAAGCAACCCGATTTCCGATGTGGAAAACGATATTCAGGAGCTGGCGATAAAAGGCAAGGAGTACACGACCCAGATCGGCGGTTCCGCTTTCATCACCCTGAAAGTTGCAAAGCATATTCTCCCTAACCTGCAGGTCGCTTACGTCGGCGTGTGCGGCACGCCCAGTCCATTCGATCTGCGCTTCGGCAAGACAAATGACATTGACGCCGAGCTGGCGCACCTGGATAACCGTGACTGGCTGTTTACCACGCGCGAGCGCTTCGACGATCCATATTCCAAATCGATTGCCAAATCGATTGTCCGCCTTTATAATCACACGCGCAATTGCATCAAGATCGCGCCGTGTGCCAACAACACGCTCTTAGACCGCATCCATGAACAGGAAGCCCGGACGGGAACCACACTGGCGGAGTACCTCGCGCAGGCCCGCTGGATCCACCTGTCATCTCTGTCTGATTTCGACCAATTCGAGGCAATCATGCAATCGGTCATCCAGGCAAAACATTTAAATCCTGCCATGAAAGTCAGCATGGATCCTGGTTTTGAGTATACATCGCTGCGCCGTGAGCGCTTACAGCCACTGATCGCATATGCCGATTATGTTTTCTTAAATAAATCCGAAAAGAAAAACCTCGGCTTCAATGCCCGCAGCGCCCGTCCGCTCTACGCGAACCTCTGTGAGTATTTTTCTGCGATCAACCCGGATCCCACCCGCACCCTCATTGTCAAGCACGATGACCGCCATGAGCTGATCCATTTTAAGGACGGCGTATGTCAGATCCGCACAGTCCGCCACAAAAAGCTCTACCAGTACCAGTTAAACAACGATACCGGCGCCGGTGATTCCTTTGCCGGCGGTTTCATCAGCGGTATGCTCGATGATCGGCTCAATTCGGATATCGCTGAGCCGATCCAGCTCGGTGTTCTGGCTGCCAAGGGACGGATGCGTAGTTTTGATTATGAGAACCCGTATCTGAATATACAGAAATTGACCAATGCTTTTTTTGAAGCTCTATAATAATTTTTTTCAAGTGCTGTTAAATAGCGCAGAGTGAATTGCAGCCATCATTTCAGGAGAAAAGTACGTTACTGTTCACACACGTGTGCCCAGCAACGGGATTTTGCCGATGCTACGCATTCCAAATCGGCAAAATCTGCTGCCGAAACTGTATCGTACGGAATTTTCAGTTCAGAAAATTCCTACCTGTGAACAGTTACAAAAGTACCCGCAAAATAACAGAACGTTACTTTTCTCCTGTTTATCCTTATATAATTATATATATAATGTCTGTACACATCTAAAAACTTCTTTCATATATTAATATCAATTTGATATTGATTTTGGAGAGCCCATGATCCGCCTCAGCCTATGTATGATCGTCAAAAATGAAGAAGTCGTTTTGACGCGTGTTTTAGCATCTGCCATACAATTTGCGGATGAAATCCTCGTCGCCGACACCGGTTCCACCGATCGAACTGTAGAAATCGCCCAGCAATACACCAAACATATTTATCACTATCCGTGGAACGATGATTTCGCCGCCGCGCGCAATTTCATCTGTGAAAAGATCACAACCGAATACTGGATGTGGCTCGACGCCGACGATGTCGTTCCCGCAGAATCGATTACAGCGATTTTAAAGTTGAAAGAAACTTTAAGCAAATCCCCGCAGCCCGATGTTGTCATGATGAAATACATCGCTGGATTCCAGCCGGACGGCACACCTGCATTTACCTACGATCGCGAACGGATTCTGCGAACGGACCGGCATTTTCGCTGGAAAGGACGCGTCCACGAAGCCATCGCGCCACGCGGCAGAATTCTCTATTCTCCTATTCAGATCGAACACCGGAAGCCTGCTTCCGCTCTCACCCATTCTGACCGTAACCTGAAAATCTATGAAACAATGCTTGCGGACGGCGAACTGCTCGATCCACGCCATCAATACTACTACGCCCGCGAACTCATCGACCACAAACAATATGAAAAAGCCCGCCCGGTTCTGGAACATTTCCTGAACGAACCAGCCGGATGGTATGAAAATAAGACAGATGCCTGTCTGCTTCTGGCGCGCTGCCATGAAATGCTCAGAAATACGGCTGCCAGCCAGCTTTCTCTGTTCCAGAGTTTCCTCTACGACCGCCCACGTGCTAAAACTTGCTGTGAGATCGGACGGTTGAAACTTTCCCTCGGAGAAATTTCCCAGGCTGTTTTCTGGTACCAGCTTGCCCTCAAAGACCGACCAGAATATCATCCAAATGCCTTTATCGAAGCCGATTACTATGATTTCATTCCTTTAATCCAGCTCTGCGTCTGCTATGATCGGATGGGAAACTATGATAAGGCACTGTATTATCATAAGGAAACAAAAAAAATCCGCCCGGATTCTCCGGCGGTTTTGACAAATGAAGAATATTTTCAAACCATATCCTCAAACCATAAAACAAACTGATTACCTATCTTGTGACATTCTCTCCGACCTCTGCGGTGGTCTGAGCGGCGGACTGGGAGTCGTTCCATCCAGCGGCATCCACACTTCCTACATTCATTCTTACCGTCTTCCACACTTATAATATTCCACAGTTCCCAGCCCTCAATTTCCCAGCCCTTTTCTGCTAATGCACATCTCTTTCATCGCACACATATACTACATCAGGATGGATGTCCTAAATCTGGAAAGGAGTTTTTTATGTTTCGTCATTCATGTAATTATCCCTACTATTTTGATGATAATGACTGTGAAAATAACGGCTATGGAGGCTATGGACGCGATCGCGGCTGTCCCGGTTCTTTTGAACCCTACAACTGCTGTCGTCCCGGTCCCATAGGACCTGTCGGTCCCACTGGTGCTGCCGGACTCGATGGACTGGACGGCGCTACGGGGCCGGCTGGACCGACCGGGGCAACGGGGGCTGCGGGTGCTGCGGGTCCGACTGGACCGACCGGCGCTACCGGGGCTGCGGGGCCGGCTGGGCCTGCTGGCGCTGACGGTGCTGCGGGCGCTACGGGTCCGACTGGACCGACCGGCGCTGACGGTGCTGTTGGTCCGGCAGGGCCGACCGGGGCTGACGGCGCTACCGGCCCAACTGGCGCTACAGGAGCTACAGGAGCTACCGGCGCTGCGGGGCCGACTGGCGCAACCGGTCCTATCGGCGCTGCGGGTCCTACCGGCGCTACAGGAGCTACCGGCGCAACGGGTCCTACCGGCGCAACGGGTCCTACCGGTCCCGCCGCCATCGTCACCGCCGCTGCTCCCGTCGCAGATGCAACAAGTGCTGAAGATGTCGTTGAACGCTTCAATGAACTTCTTGCCAACCTGCGTGCCGCCGGACTTCTGGCAACCGACAATGCGTAAAAGGCTGAAATTCTGTGAAAAAGAATGTACCTTGACACATTCGGGCGTCTCGCGCGGTCGCTTGCGACATGTTTCTGCTTCGCGCGAGTACGCATCCTCGCGGAGCGTTTGTTGTTTCATAGAACGCAATTTCCTATGAAACAACAGAAAAACCCCGGAAACCTTACGGTTCCGGGGTATCTCTTACGTCTGGACACAATGCGCTTCCTGGAAGCGACTTTATATTATATATATACGGTACATCTTCTTGCCTGCTGCGCATACAAGAAGCACCTTTGTTTAATTCATTGATTACTCAATGATAGTAGCAACTCTACCAGATCCTACTGTACGGCCGCCCTCACGGATAGCGAAACGAAGACCCTGCTCCATAGCTACCGGATGAATCAGCTCTACAGTCATCTCTACGTTGTCGCCCGGCATACACATCTCGGTACCAGCCGGTAACTCACAAACGCCTGTTACGTCAGTGGTTCTGAAGTAGAACTGCGGACGATAGTTGTTGAAGAACGGAGTATGACGACCACCCTCGTCTTTTGTCAGAACGTAAACCTGAGCAGTAAATTTCTTATGGCATTTTACAGAGCCCGGTTTAACCAGACACTGACCACGCTGGATGTCAGTTCTCTGAACACCACGAAGCAGAGCACCGATGTTATCACCAGCCTCAGCCTGATCAAGCAGCTTACGGAACATCTCGATACCAGTTACAACAGTCTTACGAGTCTCCTCGTGAATACCAACGATCTCAACCTCATCGTTCAGTTTCAGAGTACCACGCTCAACACGGCCGGTAGCAACAGTACCACGACCTGTGATGGTGAATACGTCCTCGATCGGCATCAGGAACGGCTTATCAGTAGCACGTACCGGATCCGGAATGTAGGAATCTACAGCGTCCATAAGCTCCATGATCTTGTCGCCCCACTCGCCGTTCGGATCTTCAAGAGCCTTCAGAGCAGAACCCTGAATGATCGGTGTATCATCGCCCGGGAACTCGTACTCGTTCAGCAGGTCTCTGATCTCCATCTCAACCAGCTCAAGCAGCTCCGGATCGTCTACCATATCGCACTTGTTCATGAATACTACGATGTACGGTACGCCTACCTGACGGGAAAGCAGGATGTGCTCTCTTGTCTGAGCCATAACACCATCGGTAGCAGCTACAACCAGAATAGCGCCATCCATCTGAGCAGCACCAGTGATCATGTTCTTAACGTAGTCAGCATGTCCTGGGCAGTCAACGTGTGCGTAATGTCTCTTCTCTGTCTGATACTCAACGTGTGCAGTAGAGATAGTAATACCACGCTCTCTCTCTTCCGGAGCTTTATCGATATCCTCGAAGTTCTCAGCTGTGTTACCAGCTACTCTTGCAGCCAGAACTTTTGTGATAGCTGCTGTCAGGGTTGTTTTACCATGGTCTACGTGTCCGATAGTACCAATGTTACAATGCGGTTTAGTTCTTTCAAACTTTGCTTTTGCCATTTTAAGACGTCCTCCTTAATTTACACCCAATACGGGTATCTCAATTTATGTTAGGCTGACTCTAATTATATTCGATTAGAGCCGTTTTTTCAAGCCTAATATTGCTTTTCCGGGCAGATAACTGCCCGGAAAAGGCAATATAGTTACATTTTTAATTATTTCTCAGCTTTTCCAGCAAGAACTTTCTCCTGAACGCTCTTCGGAACCGGCTCATATTTCTCAAAGAACATGGAGTAGTTACCACGTCCCTGAGTTCTGGAACGAAGGTCGGTAGAATAACCGAACATCTCTGCCAGCGGAACATAAGCCTTAACCAGCTTGCCGCCGCCGATGTCTTCCATACCCTCGATACGACCACGACGAGAGTTGATATCACCGATGATATCACCCATATACTCTTCCGGCATGGTTACCTCAACCTTCATGATCGGCTCAAGCAGTACCGGGTTACCTTTACGCATAGCATCCTTGAATGCCATGGAACCTGCGATATGGAAAGCCATCTCAGAAGAGTCGACCTCATGGTAGGAACCATCGTATACGTCAGCGTGAACGCCGAGTACCGGGAATCCGCCGAGGATACCTGCCTTAGCAGCCTCTTCGATACCTTCGCCTACAGCCGGGATGTACTCTTTCGGGATAGCACCGCCGACAACGCTGGACTCAAACTTGAAGGTCTCTTCGCCGTTCGGATCCATCGGAGTGAAGTGTACCTTACAGTGACCGTACTGACCACGACCACCAGACTGTTTTGCATACTTGCTGTCTACATCTACAGCCTTTGTAAAGGTCTCTTTGTAAGCTACCTGCGGAGCACCTACGTTAGCTTCAACGTGGAACTCACGAAGCAGACGGTCTACGATAATCTCCAGATGGAGCTCGCCCATACCAGCGATGATTGTCTGACCAGTCTCTTTGTTTGTATAAGCACGGAAGGTCGGATCCTCCTCTGCCAGTTTTGCAAGAGCCTCGCCCATCTTGTCCTGACCAGCTTTGGTCTTCGGCTCGATAGCGATGTCGATAACCGGCTCCGGGAACTCCATGGACTCCAGGATTACCGGATGCTGCTCATCACAGATAGTATCACCTGTGGTGGAGAACTTGAATCCGATCGCTGCTGCGATATCACCGGAGTAAACCTTTTCCAGCTCGTGACGCTTGTTGGCATGCATCTGAAGGATACGTCCAACACGCTCTTTTTTGTCCTTTGTTGCATTCAGTACGTATGAACCGGAGTTCATAACACCTGAGTACACACGGAAGTAAGCCAGCTTACCTACGAACGGGTCGGTCATGATCTTGAATACAAGAGCAGAGAACGGCTCTTCGTCGGAAGAATGTCTTACAGTCTCGTTGCCATCCAGGTCAACACCCTTGATCGGCGGGATGTCAAGCGGAGACGGCATGAACTCGATGATTGCATCCAGGAGCTTCTGAACACCCTTATTTCTGTATGCAGTACCACAGCATACCGGGATTGCCTGACACTCGCAGGTTGCTTTTCTTAATACTTTCTTTAACTCATCTACAGACGGCTCTTCACCCTCAAGGTAAGCCATCATCAGATCGTCGTCCAGCTCGCAGATCTTCTCTACCAGCTCGGTGTGGTAAAGCTCAGCGTCATCCTTCATATCCTCCGGGATATCAAGGATGCTGATGTCCTCACCCTTATCATCATTGTAGATGTATGCTTTCATCTCGAACAGGTCGATAATTCCCTTGAAATCATCTTCCTTGCCGATCGGAAGCTGTAAACAGATAGCATTCTTACCAAGTCTGGTCTTGATCTGCTCTACACAGCCATAGAAGTTTGCACCCAGGATATCCATCTTGTTGATGAATGCCATACGCGGTACATTGTAGGTATCAGCCTGA